>Ga0310694_10001975_pt1 | contig 21970 bp, 11 predicted proteins | sample 174DNAGHGhighgp2_FD_203884 | JGI IMG/M metagenome (GOLD analysis project Ga0310694, IMG submission 203884) | Sheep rumen microbial communities from Palmerston North, Manawatu-Wanganui, New Zealand - 1742 DNA GHGhigh gp2 (v2) (version 2) | ecosystem: Host-associated > Mammals > Digestive system... | reverse complement strand
AACACACGCCGCACACTTTCAACAGGTTGCCAAAACGCGAAAAACGGCCATAAATTTTGGGTCGGGCACGCTCCGCCTCAAAAGACGGCCTTAATTTCGTGTTTGAAAAATGCAGAATGTAAGCGAAATGCTTGTATTCCAAGCAATGTGTAAGCACGGAGAAGATTAAAATTATGAATTCTTAATTATGAATTATAAATTATTTATCGTACCTTTGCACCCCGATTAGAAGAACATGAAGTACAAGGCAATCATATTTGACCTCGATGGCACTCTGACCGACACGCTCGAAGACCTTTTCATCAGCGTGAACCATGGTTTGCGAAGCTGCGGGCTTCCCGAGCGAAGCCTCGACGAGGTGAGGCGTTTCGTGGGCAACGGCGTGAGGAAACTCATCGAGCGGGCTGTGCAGGAAGACACAGAGGCGGCGGTCCTGGAGAAGTGCTTCGAGACTTTCAGAGCGCACTATATCATTCATTGCCAAGACCATACCTGCCTCTATCCAGGCATCGCGACACTGCTCATGGCGCTCCATGCCAAAGGCTATCGCATGGCGGTGGTGAGCAACAAGCTGCAATCGGGGGTTAACGAACTGGCACGAACCTTCTTCCAAGGCGTGATAGACGTCGCTATCGGTGAGCAGTCCGGCATCCCGAGGAAGCCCGCGCCGGACATGGTGGAGGCGGCCTTAGGGCAACTTGGCGTTTCGAAAGACGATGCCATCTACATCGGGGATTCCGACGTGGACCTCCAGACAGCCGCCAACGCAGGGTTGCCGTGCATCTCCGTCCTCTGGGGCTTCCGTAGCAAGGACTTCCTCATCGCCCACGGCGCAACGGTCTTCGCAGAAACGCCGCAGGATGTGTTGTCCCTCGTCTGACGCGTTCATAATTCACAATTCATCTTTCATAATTAAGGAAGCTTAAGTTCGCTGTGTTTTGATGTACATCAAAGAAAATGGCGGCGAACATGAAAATTATGAATTACGAATTATGAATTATGAATTATTTGTCGTACCTTTGCGCCCGAAAAAAGGAAACATAAACATAAACAACACTATGAAAAGTACAAAATTTCTTATCATGGCAGCCGGTTCTGCCATCGTTCTCACGTCTTGCAGCAAGCTCGGCAAGCTCACGGAAGAGAACTTTACCGTTACTCCCACACCCCTCGAAGCCATCGGTGGCGAGGTTCCCGCCACCATCAACGGCACCTTCCCCGTCAAGTACATGAAGAAGAAGGCCGTTGTCACCGTTACTCCCGTACTGAAATATCAGGGCGGTGAGGCCGTCGGACAGAGCGCTACCTTCCAAGGCGAGAAGGTCGAGGGCAATGGCACCACGATTCAGTACAAGGCAGGCGGTGTCTATACGATGAAGACAAACTTCACCTACGAGGAACCCATGCAGAACAGTGACCTCTATGCACGCTTCGATGCCAAGCTCGGAAACAAGACCGTCAGCATTCCCGAAGTGAAGATCGGCTACGGCGTCATCGCCACAAGCCAGCTCCTGAGCAAGTGTTCGATGACAGCCTCAACGGCTCCCGATGCCTTCCAGCGCATCATCGCTCAAAAGCAGGAAGCCAACATCAGGTTCCTCATCAACCAAGCCAACCTTCGCGCCAGTGAGTTGAACAGCGTCAGCATCAAGGACCTGGGTCGCATCCTGCGTGAAATCAACGACAACGAAGAGACGCGTGCCTTGCAGAACATCGAGGTAAGTGCCTACGCAAGCCCCGACGGCAAGTATGACTTCAATGAGAAACTTGCCGAGAAGCGTCAGAATGTCAGCGCCGACTACCTGAAAGGCGAACTGAAGAAAATACGCATGAAGGCCGATGTCGATACGAAGTTCACTGCCGAGGACTGGGAAGGCTTCCAGGAACTCATTAGCAAGAGCAACCTTCAGGACAAGGATGTCATCCTCCGCGTGCTCTCCATGTACAAGGACCCCGAGGAGCGTGAGCAGCAGATCCGCAACATGAGCGAGGTTTACACGGACATCAAGGAGAGCATCCTGCCGGAGCTCCGCCGCGCACGCCTCATTGTCAACTATGAAGTTATCGGCCGCAGCGACGACCAGATACTTGAGCAATTCAGCAAAGACCCCAGCAAGCTCAGCGTCGAGGAACTCGTCTATGGTGCTAACAAGCTGGTGACGGACGAGGACACACGCCGTCAGTGGAACGAGGCAATCGCACGTCAGTACCCAAGCGACTATCGTTCGCTCAACAACATGGCACAGCTCTCCATCTCCAACGGACAGACAGCCGTTGCGCAGAACTACTTGAAGCAGGCTGCAAGCATCAACAAGAACGCTCCTGAAGTCAATACAAACCTGGCACTGCTTGCCTTGAAGGATGGCGACATCGCAGCCGCCGAGAGCTATCTTGCCAAGGGCAGCGGCTCCGACACCTTCAAGGAAGTGATGGGCAACCTGAACATCGCCAAGGGTAACTACATGCAGGCAGCCAGCGACCTCGCTGGCGTGGCAAGCAACAGTGCAGCCCTCGCCCAGATTCTCGCAAAGGACTACACCAGCGCGAAGAACACGTTGGCAAGCATCAAGAATGCCGACGCCATCACAAGCTACCTGCAGGCCGTCCTCGCTGCCCGCACCGGGGATGCAGGAACAGTTACCAGCGCTCTTGCAAGTGCCATTCGTCAGGATCCTTCCCTCGCCGAGCGTGCCGCCAACGACTATGAGTTCGTGAAGTACGCCAACGCAGTGAAGAGCCTGCTGAAGTAAACAGAATGCAGACCAAGACCCTCTCTGACTCCCCCTTAAAGGGGGAGAAAACAGGTCATAAAGCCTCCCCTTTAAGGGGAGGTTTGGTAGGGTCTTTTCTTCTTCTTCTTTTCCTTTCCTGCACCGGACACCCCAAGGAAGTACGGCTCGAAGGGGAGTTCGAGCACATGGAGCAGGGAGAGTTCCTCATCTACAGCAGCGACGAGGCACTCGACCGCGTGGATACCCTGAAAATTCAGGACGGTGCTTTCTCCTACACGCTGCCCACCGTGCAGACGGCAACCCTGCACATCCTCTACCCGAATCAGTCTGAGCTTGTCGTCTTCGGCAACCCTGGAGCAGACATCATCATTAAGGGCGATGCGCGGAACCTCAGCGAAGTGGAGGTCACAGGCTCCGAAGACAACGAATGCTACACGGCGTTCCGTATGGAAGCCAACGGCAAATCGTCCGCAGAGGTGCGGGGAATCGCCCGTGAATACATCCTCGGACACCCGACGCTCGCTGCGAGCCATTATCTTTTCACCACCTATTATCTTTGCGACGAGCAGGCTTCCGCAGAAGAAGCAGCGGAGCTGTATGACAGCCTCTGCCGTGCGTGTCCCGACGACCTTCCCCTCTCGAAGCTCGCCACACACGTCCGCGCCCTCGGAGCGCTGCGAATCGGTGAGCCTCTGCCCGACTTCTCGCTCACCTTGAAGGCAGGGCATGGCGGCAACGGCAAGGAGGAACGTGACATCCAGCGCGACGACTACAAGGACAAGCTGCTGCTCATCGCCTTCTGGGCAAGTTGGAAAAGCGGCAGCAAGAGTGCCGTCTTCCGTTCCCGAAAGTTGCGCAAAGAGCTGAAGAGCAAGGGAAAGGACATCGAACTCATCAGCTATTCGCTCGACATCAACGAGAAGGTGCTCACCCGAAACGAGGAGCGCGACAGCATCGACTGGCCGAGCTATTGCGACTATCTCAGCTTCTCCAGCCCTCTTGTGCAGCAATGGGGCATCAGGGAGCTGCCCTACATCATCCTCGTCACGCCCGACGGCCGCATTGCCGCAATGGGTTCCGACTGGATGAAGGACATCGATCCCGCCATCGAAAAGCTTTGAGGCACACCGCACGCCGCACACTTTAACTCGCCGCCGCCGGCCAGCATCCATCGAGCCACATCATAAGCGAGTACCCTGCTAATGCCACGCCACATTATATATAATAATAAAAGAGCCGGAAGCAAATTAAGCTTTCGGCTCTTTTCCAAGGTCGGGATGACAAGACTCGAACTTGCGACCTCGCGCCCCCCAGACGTGTGCGCTACCAACTGCGCTACATCCCGTTCCTTTTTGTGCGATTTATCACATTCGCGCTGCAAAGGTATGACTTTTTTTTGTTCCTTCCAAACTTTTTCGTAACTTTGTTCGCTGAAACGTGAAAAATGATGCGATGGATAGCATAAAAATAAGCTTCGACGGTCGCCTAAGGGGACGAATCGTGTTGCCTGCAAGCAAGAGTATCTCCGCCCGTGCCTTGATTCTTAATGCACTGAGCGGAAGCGCTATATTGCCCGAGAACCTGTCGGATTCCGACGACACGCAGGCGATGCTTCGGGCGTTGGAAAAAACAAGACCAACCAGACCCACCCCCAGCAGACCCACCCCCAACCCCTCCCTTGTAGGGAGGGGAGAAGTCACCGATAGAGCTGTTGAGGGAAGTAATGTAACTACTCCCCTCCCTACAAGGGAGGGGCTGGGGGTGGGTCTGCTGGGGGTGGGTCTGGACATAGGTGCGGCGGGGACGGCCATGCGGTTCCTCACGGCGTACCTGAGCGTCACGCCCGGCACGCATACCATAACAGGTACGGAGCGCATGAAGCACCGTCCCATCGGCATTCTCGTGGACGCCCTGCGCACCTTGGGAGCCGACATAACATACGAAGGCGAGGAGGGCTTCCCGCCGCTACATATCACGGGGCATGATGACCTCGAAGGCGGCGAGCTGGCCGTCGCGGGCAATGTCAGTTCGCAGTACGTCTCGGCGCTCTTGATGATTGCCCCCACGCTGAAGAATGGCTTGCGTCTCACCCTGACGGGACAGATTGCGAGCCGTCCCTACCTGGACATGACCGTCAGCATGATGCGCGACTTCGGTGCAGAGGTCGGGTGGACGGGCGACAACGTCATCGAGGTCAAGCCAGGGGCTTACCTGCAACGACCTTATCATATCGAGAGCGACTGGAGCGCCGCCAGCTATTGGTACGAGATGGTTGCCGTCTCGCGTCGCGAAGCGGATGCCGAGGTGGAGCTTGTCGGCCTTCATCACGACAGCATCCAGGGCGACAGCAAGGTCTGGCAGATGATGGAGGAGCTGGGCGTTGCGACACAATTCTACGTTGAGCCTGACGGTACGGAAATCACTCGACTCCGCAAGACGGACAACGTCACGCGCTACTTCTGCCAGGACTTCACGCACCAACCCGACTTGGCACAAACCTTCGCTGTGACTTGCGCGATGCTCGACGTTCCCTTCCGGTTGGTGGGACTTCAAAGCCTGCGCATCAAGGAGACCGACCGCATAGCGGCCTTGGAGAAAGAGTTGGGGAAGTTCGCGGCTGTGGAGGTCGTAGGAGACGAACTAAGGGCTCCCTCTAACTCCCCCTCGCAGGAGGAGAATCAAAATGCAGTCTCTACTATCAACTCCTCTTCCTACAAGGGAGAGGCAGGGAGAGGATCCTTGACATTCGACACTTATGATGACCATCGCATGGCAATGGCAATGGCTCCCGTCTGCCTTCGTACAGGTGGGAAAATAGTGATAAACAATCCGGAGGTCGTAAGCAAATCGTATCCCGCCTACTGGGATGACCTCCAAAAAGTTGGTTTCAGGATATGCAGAGAACAGTAGATTTCGAGTGTTGCGGACAGCATGAGGTCTGCGAGAAGGACAGCCTGCGGGCAGTTGTCGTGCAGGACACCGACTATTACGAAGACGAGGAACTCGACCGTTTCCGTGGGCGGACGGCCTTCAGCGAAGAGGAAGTCGAGGAGTTCCGCGAGGTGCTCTATACCATGCGGCCCGACGAGGTGGCAAGCTGGGTGCGGAGCCTTGAACGGCGACAAGTGCCTCTCCCGGAAGAACTTAAGGACGAAGTGCTCCTCATCGTCAGCGAAAATGAAGCATAAGGCTCGGGAGAAGAAGAATTATTGCTGCCGGCAAAACAAAATCAGCCGGCAGCAATTTTTGTTTCCGGCATTAAGAAAATCCCCTTGAGGCGAAGGAAAAAAGAAGAATTAGAAGGCAGGAAACGGCTTGCGGATAGTCAGTAAACATTATTATCGTTCATGCACAATAAAATCATACACGCGTGCGTTATATAATAAGGTATGGGCAAGTGTAAGGCTATATATAATTGTTTGAAAGCCGGGCATTGCGGCATGATGGGCGTCATCGTGCTGCTGCTTGTGGCTTGCACAACCAAGAAGAACACTTCCGCCACGCGAGCCTACCACGCCATGACGGCTCACTACAACACGCTCTACAACGGCCAGGTGGCTTTCCTCGAAGGGGCCGAGGCACAGATCAAGGGGCACAAGGACAACTTCAACGAGATCCTGCCCATGTACATCAGCACCAACAAGACGACTGCCGGTTTGGGGAAGAGCAACTACGAGACTGCCATCACCAAATGCGAGAAGGCCATCAAGGTTCACAGCATTAAGAAGCGCCCCACCGTCAAGGGCAACAGCAAGCGCACGGAGAAGGAAAAAGCGTTCCTGGCACGCCGCGAATTCAATCCCTACATGTATCACGCCTGGCTTATGATGGCGGATGCACAGTTTCAGAAGGGAGAGTTCTTCGAGGCAGCATCGACCTACAACTACATCATCCGCCTCTATAGCACACAACCCGACATCGCGTCTGTGGCAAAGGCACGCCTCGCACGCTGCTACGTCGCACTCAACTGGCCCTACGACGCAGAGGACCTGCTGAACAAGATGAAGCGCGACAGCATTACGCGCAAGGGGCAGAGGGACTACGACAACACGATGGCGGGCTATTATGTGCTGACACATCGCTATCAGGAAGCAATCCCCCACCTGAAGGAAGCCATCAAGACGACCAAGGGCAAAGTGCCAAGGGCCCGACTCAACTTCCTGCTCGGACAGCTTTACCACGAGACAGGAAGCGACACGCTGGCCTACAATACCCTGTCGAAAGTGATTCGCGCAAATCCTCCCTATGAGATTGCCTTCAACGCACGCATCATGCAGACAGAAGTGATGCACAAAGGCAAGTACCGCCAAATGATTGCCCGCCTCAAGAGGATGGCTCGGAGCGACAAGAACAAGGACTATCTCGACAAGGTCTATTATGCAATGGGCAACATCTACCTCAGCAACGAGGACACCACGCACTGCATCTACGCCTGGGAGAAAGGTCTGGAGGAGAGTAAGAAGAACGGTCCCGACAAGGCCACGCTGCTGCTCCACCTCAGCCAGCTCTATTGGTATCAGGAGAACTACATCGATGCGGCACGCACCTACAAGCTGTGCGTCAGTGCGCTCGACAAGGAACACGAGGAATACAAGGAAACCGAGCGTCGCAGCAAGATACTCACCGACCTTGAGCCCCACCTGAGTACCATCAAGCTTCAGGACAGCCTTCAAGCCCTCGCACAAAGTCCGGAGGAGGTTTATCTTGCAGCCATCGACCGCGTGATTGCCGAGCTTCGCAAGAAGGAAAAGGAGGAAGCCAAGAAGGCCGCCGCCAACGGTACGCTCAATCCCAATGCCCCTCCTGGCGGATTGGCAGCGGCAGGAGGAGCAGGTGCAAATAGGCAGGGCGGCACGAACCAAATGAACCCGATGAACCCGATGGGCGGTCAGCAGACGGGCGACTGGTATTTCTACAACCCGTCGGCTGTCAGGAACGGCACACAGGAGTTCCAGAGGCGATGGGGTATGCGGCCTAACGAGAACTTCTGGCGCATCAGCAACAAGCAGGCACTCCTCAAAAACATGAGCGAGGAAGATGCGAAGAAGTACGCGGACTTCGATGAGTCGAAGGCCGACAGCCTCTACGGCGCGGCAAACGGCGCAGAGGCCGACAGCCTTGCCGCCGCCGACAAGGCTCTCAAGGACTCCCTGGCCAACGATCCTCACAATCGGGAATACTACCTCCGGCAGATTCCTTTCACCGAGGAACAGATGGAAGAGTCGAACCGACTGCTTGGCGATGCCCTCTACAACGCAGGCATTCAGGAACAGGAACAGCTCGAGAACTTCCCCCTGGCGGAGAAGACGATGATTCGATTCCTTAATGACTTCCCCGAACACGACGGCACGGACAACGTCTTCTACCACCTCTTCCTCCTCTATGGCCGCCTTCAGGACATGGAGGGAGCCGAGGAATACAAGGGCTACCTGCTCGAGGACTACCCGGATGCCAAGCTCGCCTTCCTGATCGGCAACCCGAACTATGAGATGATAGCACGCGAGGGCAAGCATGTCGAAGACAGTCTCTATGCCGAAGCCTACGCTGCCTATCAGGCCGAACAGTACGACAAGGTAGAGGAGAACTATCAGTTCAGCACCGACAACTTCCCCGAAGGCAAGCACCGCGCCCGCATGATGTTCATCCGAGCCATGAGTTCATTGTATGGCGGAGAGCGCGACACCTTCATGGTAACCCTGAAGGAAGTGGTGCAGAAGTACCCCAGCGAAGAGGTTACGGAGATAGCAAAAGCAATTGTTCAAGGGCTTGACGAAGGACGTATGCTCATGGATGACCGCTACGACGCCAGCAGCATCTGGAGCCGACGCACGCGTGCCGACGGCAGCGACAGCACTGAAACGGCTCCCACACTCAAGGAAGACCGCTACTGCAACTTTAACTTCGTCCTTGCCTACCCGACAGGAAGCCTCGACGAGAACCTGCTCGTCTACGAAATGGCGCACTACAACTTCACGAACTTCATGGCGCGAAACTTCGACATCGAGATTCAAGCCGATGCCGGACTGACGATGATGATAATAAAAGGCTTCCTTGCCTACGACGAAGTCCACGCCTATGCACAAAGGCTCTATGCCGACGAGCACATGCGGACAAGGCTCGAAGGCATCCGCTCGCTGCTCATCTCCGACGACAACCTCAAGATGATTGGCAAGGAATTCAGCTTCGACGACTACAAGGAGTTCTACGATGAGCACTTCGCACCGCTCGACGTACCCGAAGACCTCAAGATTGATGTGCCCGAAGGCTTGGAGATTCTTGACCCCGACGAGGAATACGAACGAGAACAAGACGCGGAGAAGGAAGCCACTGAGAGCGAAGAAGACGATGACTTCCCCTTCGGATTCTAAAAAGCCCGCCCTTCTTTCCCTGGTTTATTACACGGAACCTTCTTTAGGACACAGTATTGTCATATCACAGTCAGCGTGCTGACAGAACTCTGTCAACACGCTGACTGTGATATAAGTCCCAGCGGTGCAAGCCAACGACATGCATTGGTTGATATTTCATCTAACGCTGACCGCTGTTAGAGGCACTACTTCATCAGTATCTTTCTTGTTGTGCCGTCGGAATAACGGATAATGTTCAGGCCGCGGGTTGCCTGCTGATAGCCGGAGAGCGACCAGATGCCCTGAACAGAAGCATCTGAATGGGGTGTGCTGCAAATGCCGTCGGGAATGACTTCGTCCTCAATAACAGTGTAGTCCACATCGGAAACAATAGGATTCTCGGCAGTCAGTTCCACGTTGACAGGAGTGGATACCGTGCAGCCGTCGATGTTGGGCAGCACCTTATAAGTGCCATAAGGTACGTTCTCAAAGCGGAACCTGCCGTCCTCGTCGGTGTTTGCCTGAGCAACGATTTCACTGGTCTGGGCATCCAGCAGATAGACCATGATGCTGGTATGCAAAGCGGCTGCCTTTGCTCTTGCATTGTTGGCAGAAGCACTATATACTGTACCCTCTATCACGCCGACGCCAGTCATAGGTGCTGGCACTGGTTGCAGATTGATTTCCACTTGCTTGGGGTCCCAAGTGTTATCCGATTCAATGCTCACAGGCGAAGCAGAGGCCCAGATGGGAGTGCTGGGATAGTAAGTCTCCAGGGTGTTGTCCGTCGCACGTGCTTTCACATAGCAGTCACCAAGGAATACACGGGTGTCAGTATTGTTCTCCCAGTCTTGCTCGAAGACAGCCTCACCGTTTTCGTTCACTTCCTGCGATGCCACAACGGTCCAGTTGCCGTCGATATTCTTGCCGATGACATCAATGGTGGTGGACACAGCGTTGCCGGAGAGCTGGGGCTTCACCGTAAGCATTCCCTTGTAGCGGTCGGTCATAAGCTGCACTTCACGATACCAGTCTTCCCCCTCTCCCCAGATGTCTTTATATATAAAGGTAAGGAAATAGGCAGGGTTAGCCAGTTCGTAGATGCAATAGTTGTACTCTTCCTCCGGCAGGCGGAACATATACCGGCCAGGGCTTACTTCGCTGATGCAATTGGGGTCGAACACAGGCGCATCCTCCATCCACGATTCGCCTTGCACGAACATCTTCTGCGGCTCGGGAATGATGTAGTCAGTGTTCAAGACAAAGCCGTCGTTGCCAATGTAACCTACAGATGCCTGGACAGGCACGCACACAACGCCATGGAGCGGATGGTACAAGCTGAAGTCAAGGTGCTCCTTGTCTCCACCTACACCGATGACGAGCTGGTACCCCAGATCTTCTGTTGTAGGCGTGTAAATGCGGTCCTTGGCTCCTGGAATCTCTTCCGTATCTCCGTTGTTTGGGTTGCGACGATACCATTGATAGGTGAAGACCTCCGGATTTTCCTCTGTTGAATATCCTGTGATGTTGCCGCTCTTATATGTCTCTGCCGAGACAGAGAACGACTCACCAATAGGCACTCCCACCATGCAGTGCTCAATCGAAGGCGATTCCGACCAACCCGTATAGCGTGAAGCCATGCTCAAAGGCTTGGCGGTCACGGTGTTCGACACAAGGCCGTCCTTTTCTCCTCCATGGAGCACCAGACGATAGTCGGTGATATAAGAGATGTCAGGGGTGATGCCAACGCTACGCTCGCTTATATGCCAATCTTTGCCGCCGCTCTGCATCGTTTCCCATTCAGTAGTGCCGTGTGCCTTATACTGTGCGGTATAATACTCACAGCCAACTTCTTCCACCATTGGGAACGAAAGGTTTGCTTCTATGTCAACATAACCGTTAATGATTAATGGCGAGAAGCCAACGTGGGAAAGGGTGAGGATAGGTATCTCGCCCTCCCGTGCAGGAGCAATGTCAGATGCTTGAGGCAGTTGTCCCTTACCGCCCGGCACTTCCACGGCAGAAGGTGTGGGCTGGGCATTCATCAGGCTTGTGCAAAGCAACGTAGCCATAATAAGTAGATTTCTTTTCATAAGCTGTTAATTTAGATTCGTGTGCAAAGGTAAGCTTTTTTTTATGTAACACAAAGCATTTTGACTTTTTTTCAACATTTTCCCTTTTCGGCTTTCATGTCTTTACTCAAAAAACCTTAAATAATTTGATTTTTGTTTTGCTTATTCGTACCTTTGCAGTTGAAAATTCTGAATTGTCAACAATTTATTATACAAGATGGCTTCATACAAACTGCTTTGGGTTGACGATGAGATAGAGCTCTTGAAGGCCCATATCCTCTTCCTCGAAAAGAAAGGCTACGAGGTTGAGACCGTTACGAATGGCTACGATGCCCTCGACCGCTGTGCCGAGGAGGCATTCGACCTCATCCTGCTCGACGAGAACATGCCCGGCCTCAGCGGCTTGGAGACGCTGAACCGCGTGAAGGAACTCTTGCCGGCCACGCCTGTCGTGATGGTGACGAAGAGCGAGGAGGAGCACATCATGGAGCAGGCCATCGGTGCGAAGATTGCAGACTACCTCATCAAGCCTGTCAATCCGACACAAATCCTGCTGACCCTCAAGAAGAACATCCAGCAGAAGGAAATCGTGACGGAGCACACGCAGTCGGGCTACCAGCAGGACTTCGCACGCCTCGGGATGCAGATAAACGACGCCTCGGGCATCGAGCAGTGGAAGGAAGTCTATAAGAAACTGACCTATTGGGAACTGCAATTGAGCGAGACGGAGAGCGGGATGCAGGAGATGCTCGCGATGCAAAGGCGCGAGGCCAACGCAGAGTTTGCCAAGTTCGTCCGCAAGAACTATATGCGATGGATGGAGAATCCAGACGAGCGGCCAATGATGAGTCCCGACATCTTCAAGCGTGCCATCTTCCCCTTGCTTGACAAGGGCGAGAAGGTCTTCCTCGTGGTCATCGACAACTTCCGCTACGACCAGTGGCGCGTGCTGTTGAACGAGATAGCGGATGCCTTTACCGTCGAGGAGAACCTCTATTGCAGCATCCTTCCCACAGCGACGCAATATGCCCGCAACGCCATCTTCAGCGGCCTCATGCCCAACAAGATAGCGCAGATGTTCCCTGACCTCTGGGTCGATGAGGACAGCGAGGAAGGCAAGAACCTCAACGAGGAGCCGCTCGTCAAGACACAGTTCGAGCGTTATCGCCGCAAGAATACGTTCTCCTATCACAAGATAAACCATTCGAGCGCCGCAGAGAAGTTCGTCGCACAGATACCTCAGTTGCAGAAGAACGACCTCAATGTCGTGGTTATCAATTTTATTGATATGCTCAGCCACGCAAGGACGGAGAGCCTCATGGTGCGCGAGCTTGCCAGCAACGAAGCAGCGTACCGCAGCATCACACAAAGCTGGTTGCGCCACTCGGCTGTGAGCGAATTGTTCCGAGCCTTGGCTTCCCAGGACTGCACCGTTGTGCTCACCACCGACCACGGCAGCATCCGATGCTACAACCCCATCAAAGTCATTGGCGACCGCAATACGAACACCAACTTGAGGTACAAGCTGGGCAAGAACCTCTCGTACAACGTCAAGGAGGTCTTTGAGATAAAGGAACCCCTTCGTGCAGGCTTGCCGAGTCCCAACCTCAGCACCGCATACATCTTCGCCATGCAGGATGACTTCTTCGCCTATCCCAACAACTATAACTACTACGTCCAGTACTACAAGGACACCTTCCAGCACGGCGGCATCAGCATGGAGGAAATGCTCATCCCGCTGGTTACGCTGAAGGGAAAGAAAAGGTAAAAGACCCCCTCTGACTCCCCCTCTATGAGGAGAACTTAATGCTAAAACTCAATGGAAATACGGATAGAAAACCCTCAAGGCCTTGCCGCTGCTGCACAGAAATTCGTCGATGAAATGGGCGAAAATCGCGTCTTTGCCTTCTACGGCAAGATGGGTGCGGGCAAGACGACTTTCATCAAAGCCATCTGCGAAGCCCTGGGCGTGGAGGACGTCGTGACGTCGCCCACCTTCGCCATCGTGAACGAATATAAAGCCCCCTCCCCTAACCCCTCACCCGAGGAGGAGGGGAAACAAGAAAGCCTCCCTCCTCGGGGGGAGGTTTCGAGGGGGGCTATCTATCACTTCGACTTCTACCGCATCAAGAACCTGCGCGAGGCATACGACATCGGCTGCGAGGAGTATTTCTACAGCGGTTTTCCATGCTTCATCGAGTGGCCGGAGATGGTCGAGGAGCTCCTTCCCGAGGATGTCGTGAAAGTTCATATTGAAGTCCTCGACGACGGTTCCCGCATCGTCACACTGGCATAGGTGAAAAAACGCACCGTGCCGCGATGGCAAATACACCGTGCTGCGATGACAAATGCACCGTGCCGCGTTGGGCAACGCAGCACGGTGTGTTTTTATGGGGGCTACTGATAATTGTTGCTGCCGATGTGTGTGTCGCGGCAGTTGCGTTGTATTATCTCGTGTCCGCCGACAAACGTGTTGCCGTATATCTCCACGTCCTGTGCGTCGTGCAGCAGTATGGCTGTCGGATGGCTGCCCTCTATGTGGTTGTTCCGGATGAGGATGTGGCGGTTCACGTGTGGCGGTGTCTGTGGCGACTCGGTAGTGACCATGACGCCCGTGGCGCGGTAGCCGTCGTCCGTTCCTGCGCCCCGGATGTCGTTGCCCTCCACCACGACGTGTTCCACAGGGCCGGCCTCGTGCCAGCTGAGCTCTGCCCCCAGCTTGATGGCGGAGAGTGTGCAGCGTCCGATGCGGTTGCCGCTGACCACCACGTCGCGTGCTTTCAGCAGGAAGGCGCGGCCATTGTTGTAGTCGTCCACATTATTTATAATACGCACGCGCGGGAAGCGTGAGTAGTTGTACATCAGCAGCTCCGCGCAGTCGGTGGAGGGCAACGGGCGGTCGAGTACGACGCCTACGCGCCAGGCCTCGGCGTCTGTCGTGCATGAGCGGGCAACGAAGCGTCCCACTTCCTGCATCGTCTCGCGGTGAAGCAGGACAAGCGTGTCGCCCGTCAGGGGATAGTCCAGCGACTGGGCGTGAAGGTCGGCACCTTCTACGTGAATATCTGCACGGCAGAGGTCGGTTGCGTCGGGCGTGATGTGCCAGTAGTAGTTGTGGATGTTCGTGCAGTCGTCGCCGTTCCCCGCGAAGGTGGAGTTGCTGATGGTCAGGCTGCCGCTGCACGACGTGAAGTGTGTGGCATCGGTGGACGTGGAGCTGACGCGCCCTGCCTCGGGTGTGACGTTCAGGCTGTCGATGAGGATGTTATGGCAAAGATGCCCCACCACTCCCATGCCGGGAAAGCTCCTGATGGCAAGGTTGCGGAGGATGACGTCCTCCGACTCGCGCAGCATGACGCACGGACGGTAGTGACCGCCATACCGGATGACGCAGATGTCGCCCACAGGCGGGTGGACGGACGAAGTCATACGCACCAGCCCCGGCCGCAGAAGCTTTGCCTCGCGTATGCTGCCATAATAGAAATGCCGTCGCTCGCTGCTGTAGAAGTAGTAGCGCCCCTGCACGATGCTGTCTATATAGGTGTAGAGCGCAGAGTCGAACTCAATGTCGAAACTCTCCTCTGTCGTACTGACAACGCGCCCTTCCGTGGCGGCAGGACGACGGTATGTGATTTCCAGCCCGTTGAGCGTCAGCCGCTTGCAACCCTCGAAGGATAGAACCTGCATCCACCCTTCTACCACAAGTCGTGCTCCCCTTGCCTCGACGGTGAGGTCTTCGCACCCCGTGAAGTCCAGGCCCTTGACGTAAGGCTTCCGAGGTTGGAAGAGTGCCCATTGCACCTCAAGCCCTTTGCCCAGGGCGCCGCTGATGGCTTGCCGCTCGATGTCGGTGGCCTGCGGGTCGCTCAGCTCGTAAGTGCCCGGGGGAAAGCGGAGCGTCGTCTGCGGATGCTTGCGACAGTATGCAGCGGCCTGTCGCAGGGCCTCTGTATCGGAACGCCCGTCGTCGGGTTTTGCGCCGAACCGCTCCACCGACACCACGCGAGCACTGGCACCGACGGCATACGCCATACACAGCAGCACAAGGAGGCACTTCGCGGCGCTCCTCGTCCCTTTCATTGCTTGCGAAAGTTGAATTTTTATCATTGCCTTAGTTACTGTTTGCGTGCAAAGTTCGGGAAAATACATGAAAAAACCTTGCGAAACATACAAAAAACCATGCTATTGTCCTTTCTCCTTAACAAGTTCCCGTGGAAATCGGACACTTTTCGCACGGAAACCGTGTAATTCCCCAAAACTTTTTGTACCTTTGCAAAAAGTTCGCAAATCTTAATTATCAAAACATGAAAACGAAAAGATTATTCCTTATTTTGGCAATGGCACTGGCAAGCCTCACCTGCCTCAAGGCTCAGGAGCAGTTCAGCGGCAACATCGTAGCCGAGGAGGGAGCATGGTGCTGGTTCGCAGACCCCAGGGCGCTGCACTACGAGAACGCTTCCGGCACAATCAATGCCACCTATTTGGGCTATATTGATGTCCACGGCAACGTCATGGCCACACAATACGACTGGGTGAGTGGCCGCAAGACCAACGTGCTCATCCGCAGCTACTTCCAGCCCGACGACCACAACAACCCGACCTTTGTCGTTCTGCCCGATGAGCGTGTGATGATTTTCTACACCCGCCACACCGACGAAGCGAAGATATGGTACCGCATCTCCAGCAAGCCCGGCGACATCTCGGCTTTGGGAGAGGAGAAATACCTTGTCACGGCCAACAACACCACCTATCCATCGCCGTTCATCCTCTCGGACGACCCCACGCACATCTACCTCTGCTGGCGCGGCATCAACTGGCATCCCACCATCGCACGCCTCACCATGCCCGATGCCGACGACAACTGCCAGTTCGACTTCGGCCCCAAGCAGATTGTGCAGAGCACTGGTGCGAGACCCTACGCCAAGTACCAGAGCAACGGCAAGGACAAGATATACCTGAGCTACACTACCGGTCATCCCGACAACGAGATGCCCGACTGGCTCTACTTCAACGTCATCGACATCAACAACGGCAACGGCCCTATCCTGCGAGACATCATGGGTACGGAGCTGAAGAAGGTGGCCGACGGCGTGTTCAACGTCAACAAGTTGAGCAGCTATGCCAGCTCATATCCCCTTACCGTCGTTGACAACACCTCCAACATCCGCAACTGGGTGTGGCAGATTGCCATCGACGAGAACGAGAACCCCGTCATTGCCTATCCGCACATCGACGATGCAAAGACCACGCACGTCTATTGGTATGCCAGATGGACAGGCACGGAGTGGCAGCGCACATGGGTGCAGTACGGCGGCCACGCCTTCCATCAGAACTGGAACTCTACCGAGCGTTGCTACAGCGGAGGCATGACACTCGACCCCGACAACATCCACGACCTGTACCTCAGCATACCGACCTCGGGCGGTGAGTACATCAGGGACGGTGTGTATGAGATATGGAAATACACCATCAACGATGCAGGCGAGGTGACAGGCAAGGAGCAGATTACGAGGAACTCCGCCAAGAACAACATCCGCCCCTATATCATCCCCGGCTCGAAGAACTCTCCCATGCGGCTCGGATGGATGAACGGTGACTACTACTACTGGATGGTCAACAAGAACTACCCCAAAGGCTATCCCACCGACATCCGCTGCGATTACTCCTGGACAGAGACACAGCGCGACATCGCGGCCTCTCAAGCCGATGGCATAAGCCTCTCCGCAGGACAGACCCTCCAGCTGTCTCTTGCCATGAACGATGCCGACTATGGCGGCACACTCCTCGCCACTGACGACGGCACCACGCTGTGCTATGCGCTCAATGCCGACAGCCAGTATCCCGAACTCACCCTTTCCGGCACCACCTACAGGAGCCAGAACCGCCTGCTCACGTCCGACGACTGGGCGACGAACTCCACAGGCACCAGCGGCGACAACCATCCCACCAAGCTGCAGACATGGGTCCTGACCATCGTCAACGACGGCAAGGCGCTGACCATCTACCGCAATGGCCTTGTTGACCAGGTGGTGGAGGTCGGCAATGTCGATGCACGCAATATCGTAGTGCAGGGCAGCGGATTCAATGCCATTTGCCTAAATGCACAGACCTATGGCGTGGCTGCCACACCACTTGAGGTGCAGACCCTTGTCCGTGCCGCACAGACAGCCCTCGAAAGCGACAAGGCTCAGTATGCCCTCAATATGATAAGCCTGCCCGAAGAGGTGCGCACAGACCTCGTCCTGCCTGCAGAGAAGCTTGGCCTTGGCATCACATGGACATCCGGCAAACCTGGCGTGCTCACCGCAGGCGGCCTCGTCACCTTCCCCGAAACAGCAACCGATGTCACCCTCACCGCCACTTGTGCAGGCAAGACGCGTCAGTTTACCGTCAGAGTGCTTCCGCGCGACATCACGAAAAATGTGCGCTATGCCCTTCCTGCACCCCTTGACATGACGAATAACACCACCACAGGCTTCGACACCAACACCTACGGAACGGCACCCGAAGGGCTGCTCAAGGGGTTGCGCTCCTATAGTGTCGTTGTTACGGCCAAGCCCACCACGATGACCAAACAGCCGCGCCTCTACGATTTCGGCAGTGCATCGGGCAACAGCCTGTTCCTGCGTGCCGACGCCCTTTCGGCAGGCATCAAGTACAACGGCGGCACAACGACGATGGTCAATGCCACAACAAAGCTCACGGCAGGCACGGAATACAAGCTCGCCGTTACCTTCAATGCCGCCACCAAGGTCACGACCATTTACATCGACGGCAAGGAGAACGCCTCCGGAACGGCCAACCAGATCGAGCCTTACCTGCTGGCAGAGCTTGCAGCAGACACCCGCAACTACATCGGCCGAACACAGTGGTGGGACGGTGCCTACAGCGCCGACAACCACGACTTCTGCGGCACAATCAGCGACCTTCGCCTCTATGATGTCTGCCTCACACAACAGGAGGTGTGCGAGCAGCAGGACATTCCTTATGAGCAGGAGGTGCTGCCCACGGCTCTCCTTAACGGCGACTTCGAGGGGGCGTACTCTGTGCTTGCCGGTACAGGTGTGAGCAGCGACCGGGCCATCTATCTGCCCGAAGGCTGGAACATCGACCGCACCAACGGCGACGTCAACGACATTACCGCCTTGAAGGCAGGCGACCTCCAGTTCAGCAGCTTCTTCGCTTCCCTTGCAAAGCCCGAAGGGGGCGGCACGCAGACGTATTGGATTCGTCAGAAGTGGGGCGCATCAACGATTACCCTGTGGCAGAAGGTGCTCCTTCCCGAAGGCAAATATACCCTTACCTGCAACCTTTGGAAGAGCGGACTTGGCGGCGATGCAAAGGTAAACATCGTCACCGAAGGCGGCACCACCGTCAGTTCGCCAACGCTTGACAACAAGACAGAGTGGCAGACCTTGAACCTCGACTTCCAGAGCAACGGCACGGCAGCCACCACCATCAAGCTCTCGGCCATCCACAACTCGGACGGCAGCGAGAAGTTTATCGGCTGGGACAACGTCGTCATTACGAAGAAGGAAGACATCGGCCCGCAGCCGGGAACGACCGAGACGTTCTCCTTCCGTCTGCGCAACAGCCTCGGCTTCGACCGCACAGGAGAAACCGTTGTCGTCAACGTACCCGAAGGCACCAATCCCTCCATCAGCACGTTGACCGACGAGGACGGCAACATCATCCCCTTCGAGGTCGTAGGCACGTCGGCCATACGCTTCCAGGCATCCGTAGCCGCAGGCAAGACCAAAGGCTACACCCTTGCCGAAGGAACGCCGACACTTCCCGGGAAGCTCACATACGCCGCCGTCAAGTCGCCCGGCTCGCGCGACGACATTGCTTGGGAGAACGACCTTTCGGCCTATCGCATGTACTCCGCAAGACTGCTCTCTTCGGAACCCAACACGGCACAGGGCGTCGATGTGTGGTCGAAGAAACTTTCCGCTCCTGTCATCGATGACATGTACGGCCTCTCCAACTATCACAACGAGAGCCAGTACGGCGTGGATGCCTACTCCGTCAACGGCAAGCGGCTTGGTTGCGGCGGCGTGGCTGTCGTGGAGGACGGACACCTCGTCATGCACGACCCGTACAACACCTGCACCATTACAGCCAACGAATCCCTTGCCTCGGCCTTCTCCCTTATATATGATAACGTAAAGGCAGGCGGACAGAACTACACGGAGACGCTCAACGTGGAGACGCGGGCTGGAGCGCTCCTTAACCGAGGCACCGTGCGGCTCGACGGAGCGGCAGGAACCATTCGCCTCGCCGTGGCACTCTATCAGCATACCGATATGAGCCATAACGCCGATGGCGTGGCATTTACGGGCGAGACAGGTCTCATCGGTTGGGCTGATAACAAGAGCGAAGGCAGCGTCACCAGTCCTAACGCACGCTTCTTCCAGGGAGCATACGTGCCTGCCGAGGCCAACCCGCGAACCGAGGTCATCGACAACCACCTCTGCCTTACCTTCGACTACACCGTCGGCACGGAGCAGACGTTCTACTTCGGAGCCGGATGGAGCGTCTTCCCTGCGGGGAGCTATGCCGCGGACGACGACTGGTTCTTTGCCCTCGAGCAGTTCCGCGACAAGGTACTCTCGCCGCTCACCGCCACCAGCATGACCGAGCTGCCCACGAAGGCAAGCGTCATCGACATCCTCAATACTGTCAATCAGACTTGGCAGGAGAAGCACCCCTCGCACGGCGACCACTTCTGGAACCGCGCCGTATATCACATCGGCAACATGGCAGCATACGAAGCCACGGGCGACGGCGTATATCGCGACTTCTCAACGGCTTGGGCAACGCGGAACAACTGGTGGGGCTCCACAGGCACAGACAGGGCAAGCTGGAAGTACAGCTACGGCGAAGGCCCCGACTATGTCCTCTTCGGCGACAACCAGGTCTGCTTCCAGGTTTATGCCGACCTCTACAGGCTCGACACCACGCCCGACGAGACGAAGATTGCCCGTGCGCTTGAAGTCATGGGTTACGAAATCTCCACCTCCACCGTCGATTATCTCTGGTGGGTGGACGGTCTGTTCATGGTGATGCCCGTCATGGCAAAGCTCTACAACATCACCGGCAACCAGGCCTACCTCGACAAGATGTACCAGTACTGGCAGTACGCCAACGGCATCATGTACGACAACGAGACGGGCCTCTACTTCCGCGATGCCAAGTACGTCTATCCCGCCCACACCACCAACAGCGGCAAGAAGGACTTCTGGGCGCGCGGCGACGGATGGATCTTCGCAGCCTTTGCCAAGGTGCTCAATGAGCTGCCCGCCACCGACATACATCGCGACGAGTACATCACCTATTACCGTCGCCTCGCTGCCGCACTCAAGGACTGCCAGCAGACGGAAGGCTACTGGACGCGCTCGCTCCTCGACCCGGAACAGGCACCGGGCTATGAGACGTCCGGCACAGCCCTCAACACCTTCGGCTACGCCTGGGGCATACGCAACGGCATCCTCGACGAACTGGAGTACGGGCAGACGCTGGAACGTGCTTGGCACTACCTCTCCACCGTCGCACTCCAAGCCGACGGCACCGTGGGCTACATACAGCCCATCGGCGAGAGCGCAAGCCCCAACACCACGGTCAATGCCTCCAGCTATCACGACTTCGGCGTAGGAGCCTATCTCCTTGCCGCAGCGGAGATGAGCCGTCTGGCTGTGGGCGAGGCTGTCAAGCCCCATCTTCGCCTCTCCGAGGTCAAGCTGCTCGGCTCAACAGAGATACTCCTCCGCTTCAACCTTCAGCCCGATGCCGTTGAGGCAGCCAATACGACAAACTACACCATCAACGGCCAGCCCGTCACCGGCCAGGTTACGGTCAATGCCGATGCCTCCGTCACCATCACCCTCGACGAAGCCCTCGACTACGGACGCTACACCATCGGCGTGGCAGGCATCCACAGTGCCGAGGGCGGCGAGATGCAGGACGGGCAGGAACGCCTCGTAGTGCATACCGTGCCGCTCGACGCACCCCAGACGGGCATCACCATCACCGCACAAGGCTCGCAGGACGGCAACCCGTACAGCAACGTCAACGACGGCTCGCTCGACACGCGCTGGAGCTACGAAGGCATGAACAAATGGATACGCTTCGACCTCGGCGAGACGCGGATTGTCTATGCCGTGGATGTGGCTTTCTACAACGGAAACTCCCGTGTGTTCTACTTCAAGGTGCAAACCTCCGCCAACGGCACCACATGGACAGATGCTACGGCCAACCTCACATCCAGCGGCATGACCAACGAGATGGAGCGCTACTACTTCACACCCGTAGAAGCCCGATACGTCCGCCTGCTATGCTCCGGCAACTCCACCAACAACTGGAACAGCCCCACGGAGATACGCATCCGCTACGACGAGAACCCCGACGGCATCAAAGACCTTAAGGGCAACAAGTTCACGAAAGACCTGAAGGACCTTGGGAACTCCTGCTACTATCTCAACGGCTGCAAGGTAAACGGCCAAATGCCTCGGGGCATCTACATCGTGGCAGGCCTTAAATTATACGCCCATTGATATAATTGTCCCCAATCGTTCCACGACGAGATGCCGAGGCATCGGACAAAGGTAGCCAGCCATTTTGGCTGGCTACCTTTGTTCCGTCCTTCAGGGAGGCTCATGGTTCCTCTCATTATTTCATTACATCCGAAACTTCTGTTAAGCAATTATTTTGGACCTATAGCTCATTTTGCAGGCTAAAACTACACTCTAAGTCCGATAAACACAAGCATTTCAAGAGATCAAGCTACCTTCAGGTCACAATTGACGATTGAAATTGCTCT
>Ga0310694_10001974_pt1 | contig 21974 bp, 12 predicted proteins | sample 174DNAGHGhighgp2_FD_203884 | JGI IMG/M metagenome (GOLD analysis project Ga0310694, IMG submission 203884) | Sheep rumen microbial communities from Palmerston North, Manawatu-Wanganui, New Zealand - 1742 DNA GHGhigh gp2 (v2) (version 2) | ecosystem: Host-associated > Mammals > Digestive system... | reverse complement strand
CAACTTAAAAACGAACCAATTATAATATATTTTCTTTAATTATAAGGTGAAAATGGCTTGTTTTTGCGGAAATGTGCGTAAATTTGCAGCCGATTTGTTTAAACAAGACATAATGAAGAATATTTTCAGAACGCTCTGCGTGCTCTGCGGTGCCTCTTTCGCTTTGACTTCATGTCTGAGCGACGATGACGTTAATACCACAACCTATGGTGATGTTGCTATCACCCAGTTCACCGTGGGCACTCTCAACCGATATACCCAATCTGTGTCCAGCTCTACTGGCAACGATACTATTATCAAGACAACGGTAACTGGAACAAACTATCCCATGACTATCGATCAGGTGGGGTGCGCCATCTACAACCGTAAGTTGTTACCGGCAGGGACCGATATCGCACACGTTGTCTGTTCAACTGTTTCAACGAAGAACAGCGGTGCGGTAGCCATCAAGTTGCTGACTAGCGATTCCCTGACGTGGCTCTCAACCAAGGACTCCATCGATTTCTCACAGCCCCGCATCTTCCGTGTGTTCTCTTCTGACGGAAAGGAACAGCGCGACTATACCGTGACGCTTAACGTGAGTGAGACCGAGGGTACCACCTTCGGTTGGACCATGAAGCGAAACGACATTGCCTCGGAGCAGTTTGCCAACAAGCATCTGATTGCTTGGGGCGACAGCGTTGCGCTGGTGGATCGTGGCATCATTGCTGCTAACGACTGTGCCTATCGCCTGAATGGAGAGGGGTTGGTTGAAACATCGTCCGACCTCCAAGACTGGACATTGGCTGATGGCGTCACCTATACGAACGGTCATCTGAAGCAGCTCATTGCCGTTGGTACCCGTCAGCTCTTTGCTTTGGGAGAGGATGGTCGCATGAAGCTGTGTGATAACCTGATTGGTAATGAGTGGGAAGACGAGGCGCTTGACGACGATGCCTCTTTGTTGCCGCTCGAGAATATTGCTGCTGTGGTATGGCCATTTGCACCAGCTGACTATAGCGACTATGTACTGATGGCGGGTAACAGTCAGCAGGATGAGACCTCAACGGTTGTCTGGCGCAAGATCAGTCAGTATGATGGTCCTACCAAGGGAGGTCAATGGGCCTATATGCTGGTAGATGATGACAACAGCTACGCTTTGCCCCGTCAAGACGGTCTGTCGCTGGCCTACTACGATGAGCTGGTGTTGGCTGTCGGTGCTAATAAGGAGATGTTACAGTCTGTAGACCAGGGTATCACCTGGCAGACAGCATCCGACTATGCTCTGCCCGCATCATTGGCAGGCAGTCTGTTCTCTATGGCTGTCGATGCACAGGGTCGTCTGTGGCTGGTTTCCGATAGTGGCGATCTGTGGCTTGGAAGTAAGAAATAACAGCGAATGGTAAAGAAGTCTGTCATAATGCTCATTGGGCTGTTGTGTACTGCGATGGCTGTGCAGGCTCAGAACGAACCCGAATACCGTTTGGAGGTAGGCGGCGGCCTGGGACTGGTGGCCTATCAGGGCGATTTCAACAGCAGTCTGCTGAAAGGCATGCAGCCTATGGCAGCGCTGACGGCGAAGTATCGCATGAACCCCCGCATGGGGTGGGCAGCCAATCTGGGCTTTGGCAAACTGAAGGGTTCGTCGGACAACGTTGATACCTGGTATCCCGAGTTACACGACAACCCCATTACGTTCTCATCGACGATGGTCTATCTCGACCTGCGTTATGAGTACAACTTTTTTGCCTTTGGCACAGGAAGGGAATATCTTGGGGCGCGTCCGCTGACGCCGTTCTTTGCCATTGGTGCTGGTGTTGTCGTAGCCCATCCCGACAAGACAGAGGCAGGCTTGCAGATGCCCATCGGCTTTGGTATTAAATATAAGGTCCGTCCCCGTTTGAACCTGACTGCTGAGTGGATGATGCATTTCACCACCAGCGACCGTCTGGACGGTGTCAAGGACCCCTACGGCATAGAGAGTTCGGGTCTGTTTAAGAATACCGACTGCTATAGTAGCCTGCAGGTCACGCTGACCTACGATTTATGGGCAAAATGTAAAACGTGCAATAATGACAGAGACTGATATCAAATTGGATATGACACGCATCCCCGAACACATTGCCATTATCATGGATGGCAACGGGCGATGGGCCACGGAGCGCGGCAAGGAACGCAGCTTCGGACATCAGGCTGGTGTGGAGGCTGTGCGTCGCATCACCTCCGAGTGTACCCGTCTGGGTGTGAAATATCTGACGCTATATACATTCTCCACTGAGAACTGGAACCGTCCTGCCGATGAGGTGTCGGCCCTGATGGGACTGGTGCTGACCTCGCTTGAGGACGAGATATTCATGAAGAATAATGTGCGCTTCCGCGTCATCGGCGATTTGCGTCGTCTGCCTGACAATGTGCGTTTGAAACTGCGCGAGACCGAAGAGCATACAAAAGATAATACGGCTATGACGATGGTAGTGGCGCTGAGCTACTCCAGCCGTTGGGAAATCGTCAACGCCATGCAGGAGATTATGCAGTATCGTGATATCGGCAAGCAGGCATATATGGACTGGTCGTACATAGACGAGCATATGATTAAGAAGCACCTGCAGACCAACTTCATGCCCGATCCCGACTTGCTCATCCGTACAGGTGGCGAGTTGCGCATCTCTAATTTCCTGTTGTGGCAGATTGCTTATGCTGAGCTCTATTTCTGCGATACCTATTGGCCCGACTTCGATGAGGCCTGTTTGCATAAGGCCATCGCAGACTATCAGGGTCGTCAGCGTCGCTTCGGAAAGACCGAGGCACAGGTGGAGGCTGGTGAAAAGAAAAAAAAGTAAAAAGGTAAAAAAGTAAAAAGCAAAAGTGAATATTGAAGCGATTACAAAATGGTTAAAGGTAATGGTAAAAGGTGTTATGCCTTTTTACCTTTTCGCCTTTTTACCTTTAAGCGTCAACGCGCAGAACAAGATTGAAAACCCCGAGATCAGCTATGCCGGCACCCCTCGCCAGTGTGAGATTGCAGGTCTGGCCGTCGAAGGTGTCGAAGGTTATGAGGACTATGTGTTGACCAACCTCTCCGGACTGTCTGTGGGACAGATGATTGACGTCCCAGGTAGCGAGATTACCGAGGCCGTGAAGCGCTATTGGAAGCATGGTCTGTTCTCGAAAGTCAGTATCACAGCCGACTCCATCGTCGATTCCAAGGTCTATCTCTGCATCCACCTGGCCCTGCGTCCGCGTATCAGCGAGATCAACTACTATGGCATCAAGAAGGGCGAGCGCGAGGACATGGAGTCTAAGCTGGGTATGGCCAAGGGTATGTCGCTGACAAAGAATGTTATTGACCGTGCTGAGATTCTGGCTCGTAAGTACTTTGAGGACAAGGGCTTCAAGAATGTGGAGATCGATATCCGTCAGCGTGATGACGTGACAGGCAAGAACAAGATGATTCTCGATGTCTATATCGACAAGAAAGAGAAGATGAAGGTTCGCAACATCGTCTTCGAAGGCAACGAGAAACTGTCGGACGGCAAGATCAAGGGTGGCCTCTTCACCAAGGGCGCCTTTGGCAAGATTCATGAGGCAGGCAAGTTCTCCAATTTCTTCAAGGCCAAGAAGTACACCCCCGAACGTTTCGAAGAGGCCAAGCAGAAGCTGCTGGAGAAATACAACGAGCTGGGTTTCCGCGATGCTACCATCATCGAGGACTCTATCTGGAACGAGGACGACAAGCACGTGAACATCTTTGTGAAGGTTGACGAAGGCGACAAATACTATGTCCGCAACATCACCTGGGTAGGAAACACCGTCTATCCCACCAATAGAATAGGTAACATTGCTGGTCTGAACGATGTCCTCGGCATGCAGAAAGGCGATGTGTACAACCAGAAGCTGATAGAAAAGCGCCTGAAGGAAGACGACGATGCTGTGGGCAACTACTATTATAATAATGGTTATGTGTTCTCGCAGATCGAGCCGACTGAAGTTAACATCGTGGGTGACAGCATCGATCTGGAGGTGCGCATACAGGAAGGTCCTCAGGCTCACCTGAATAAGGTGAACATCTATGGTAACGACCGTTTGTATGAGGAAGTGGTACGTCGTGAGTTGCGTACTAAGCCTGGTGACCTCTTCTCCAAGGAGGCGCTGATGCGTTCTTATCGTGAGATAGCCCAGATGGGTTATTTCGATGCTGAGGCCATCAGTCCCGATGTGAAACCCAACTACGAGGACGGTACCGTGAATATCGACTGGAACCTGCAACAGAAGTCCAACGACCAGCTGGAGCTGTCGCTTGGTTGGGGACAGACAGGTATCATTGGTCGTGTGGGTATCAAGTTCAATAACTTCTCGCTGCGCAACCTCCTGGGCAAGAACAAGTTGCATCGCGGTCTGTTGCCTGCGGGCGATGGCGAACAGGTGGGCTTCAACTTCCAGACCAACGGACGCTACTACTCGTCGTTCTCCACCAACTACTCCACAGGATGGTTTGGCGGCAAGCGTCCTAACGCCTTCAATATCGCTGCCTACTATTCCAAGCAGAGCGACGTGTCGAGCAGCTATTACAACTCGGCCTACATGAACAATTACTACAACATGATCTATTCAGGCTCTGGCTCCTTTAATCCCTATTATTATAATTATGAGAGCTACCTTGACGACGACAAGTACGTGAAGCTGTTTGGTCTGTCAGTAGGGTGGGGTAAGCGTCTGCGCTGGCCCGATGACTATTTCCAGCTGTCGGCAACGCTCAGCTATCAGCGTTATATGCTGAAGGACTGGCAGTACTTCCTCATCTCTAACGGTAACTGCAATAACATCAATCTGGGCCTGACGCTGTCGCGTAACTCTACTGATAACCCCCTGTTCCCACGTCACGGTTCGGAGTTCTCGCTGAGTGTGACACTGACGCCACCCTGGTCGCTCTTCGATGGCAAGGACTATAAGAACCTGGCTACTCGTGCACTCTATGATTCCAACCAGATTGACCGTTGGAACGAAGAGCAGGCGCAGAAGTACAAATGGGTGGAATACCACAAGTGGAAGTTTAAGAGTCGTACCTTCACTGCTCTCACCAGCGGCCAGAAATGTTTGGTGCTGATGACGCGTGTGGAGTTCGGACTGTTGGGCTCCTACAACAAATACAAGAAGTCGCCCTTCGAGACGTTCTATGTGGGTGGTGACGGCATGAGCGGCATGTCCACCTCTATGGCAGAGGAGACCATTGGTCTGCGTGGTTATGAGAACGGTTCGCTCTCTTATTCGGCCCACGTCACAGACAATGTGTGGACAGGTTCGCGCTACAGCGCCTACGATGCCTATGCCTACGACCGTTTCACCCTCGAGTTGCGCTATCCTCTCATGTTGGGCAATACGACCATCTATGGTCTGGCCTTCCTCGAAGGAGGTAACGCCTGGGCCGATGTCAAGAAGTTCAACCCCTTCGACATGAAGCGCTCTGCTGGTCTTGGTGTGCGTGTCTTCCTGCCGATGGTTGGTCTGATGGGTATCGACTGGGCCTACGGTTTCGACAAGGTGTATAACGGTAGCGGCTGGAAGAAAGGTGGCGGCCAGTTCCACTTCGTCTTAGGACAGGAGTTCTAAACAAAACTTTTAAACCATAAGAGAGTTTTTGCGTCAAAGAATCGTAATAACGAAATGTCGTAATAACGAAATAACGAAATAACGAAAAAATAGAGAACTATGAGGAGAATATTATTAATGCTGGTTATGTGTGCAGCGACTATGTCGATGCATGCGCAGAAGTTTGCCTTGATAGATATGGACTATATCTTCAAGAACATCCCTGCCTATGAGCGCGCCAACGAACAATTGACGCAGGTGTCAAAGAAGTGGCAGGCTGAGGTCGATGCGCTGACTACTGAGGCCCAGACCATGTATAAGAACTACCAGAACGAGGTGGTGTTCCTCTCCAAGGAGCAGAAGCAGGCCAAGCAGGATGCTATCATGCAGAAGGAGAAGGAGGCCAGCGACCTGAAGCGCAAGTATTTTGGTCCTGAGGGTGAGCTCTTCAAGAAGCGTACTGCCCTGATGACGCCCATTCAGGACGAGATATACAATGCCGTGAAGGATATCGCCGAACTGCGTGGCTACCAGTTGGTGCTCGATCGTGCCAGCGACACAGGCATCATCTTTGGCTCGCCCAAAGCCGATATCAGCGACGAGGTGCTGAAGAAGCTGGGGTATTCTTACTAACTCATAGGTTCTATGAGTCCCATAGGTCCTATAGGACTTATAGGCCCCATAAGAAAAGATATCAATCACCAAAAAAAATAAAACAACAACAATGAAAAAAATGATTCTCTGCGCAATTTGCGCAATCTGCGGTCTTACTACCGCTTCGGCCCAGAAGTTTGGCCACGTCAACACCCAGGACATCGTTCAGATGATGCCTGAATTCAAAGCTGCTCAGGCCGATCTCGAAAAGCTCGCCCAACAGTATGAGGCCGACCTGAAGTCTATGCAGGATGAGCTGCAGAAAAAGGCTGACGCCTTCGACAAAGAGGGCGCTACACTCCCTGAAAATATTAAACAGCGCCGCGAGAAGGAGCTCAACGATCTCTATCAGCGCATCCAGGAGACCTACCAGACCAACCAGCAGGCTCTTCAGAAGGCTCAGCAGGAGAAGCTGCAGGCCATCCACACCAAGCTGCTCGATGCTGTGAAGGCCGTAGGTCAGGAGGGTGGCTTTGTCTATATCATGGAGACAGGCGCAGGCATCCCCTATATCAGCACCACGCTCTCTACTGATGTGACTGCTCAGGTAAAGGCTAAGCTGGGATTGTAAATCTCACATCTAAAATTTCAAACCTCAAATCATTTTCATGATTCGACGCTTTCTATTGTCTGCCGTGCTGACCCTCGTCACGCTGGCAGCAACAGCACAAGTTAACGATAAGTCCGAAGCGCAACCCCAACTGTTGCGCTTCGGCTATCTGAACTTCGACTCTGCGCTGGTCTGTGTGCCTGGTTACCATCAGGCTCAGCTTGAGCTGCAGGCTCTCCGCGAAGCCTATGAGCAGGAGATGAAGCGCGTGGAGGACGACTTCAACACCAAGTACGAGGCTTTCCTCGAAGGTCAGGCTGAGTTCCCTCGCACCATTCTGCTGAAACGTCAGCAGGAGCTGCAGGACATGCTTCAGCAGAACATCGCCTTCAAGAACAAGTGCCAGCAGGAACTGGCACAGAAGGAGGCCGAGACACAGAACCACTATCGTGACATCGTCAGACAGGTTGTGTCCGCTCAGGCTAAGTCCCTTCATTTAGCTTTCGTCTTGAACACAGCTAGCGACGCCTGTCCCTATCTTGATGCCGAGCAGGGCATAGACCTGCAGGATGCAGTGGAGGAAGCGTTGTTTAAGGGAGTTCAGGAGTTGCAGGAGTAATAGACCATGCAAGGTCCCATCGGCATTTTCGACAGCGGCTATGGCGGACTGACCATCCTGGATGCCATCCGTCGTGAGTTACCCCAGTACGACTATCTGTACCTGGGCGACAATGCCCGTGCGCCCTACGGTTCGCGTTCGTTCGATGTGGTCTATGAGTTCACCCGTCAGGCTGTGGAACGCCTGTTCCAGATGGGTTGTCCGCTCATCATCCTGGGCTGCAATACCGCTTCGGCCAAGGCCTTGCGCACCATTCAGCAGCGCGACCTTCCCCGTCTAGGCTCCGAACGCAGGGTGCTGGGCGTCATCCGTCCTACGGCAGAGGTCATAGGCACGCTCACCACCAGCCGTCATGTGGGCCTTTTTGCTACGGAGGGCACCATCAAGAGCGAGAGCTACACGCTGGAAATCCAGAAGCTCTATCCTGACATCCAGGTGACGGGCATAGCCTGTCCCTTCTGGGTGCCGTTGGTAGAGAACAACGAGATAGACTCGCCAGGAGCCGATTATTTCGTGAAGCGACGCTGCGACCAGCTTTTGGCAGCCGATCCCCTCATCGATGCCGTCATCCTGGGCTGCACCCACTATCCGCTGCTCATACCCAAGATCCGTAAGTTCCTGCCCCCTCAGGTACGTATTGTGTCGCAGGGCGACTATGTGGCCGTCTCCCTTCGCGACTATCTGAAGCGCCACGCCGACCTGGAAGCCTGTCTCACACGCCACGCTTCCACCCACTATCTCACGTCAGAGAACCCCTCACGTTTCAAGGAGCAGGCCCAGTTGTTCCTGCATGAAGCCATCCCCAGCGTAGAGTCCATCGTCTTCTGACGACCCAAAGTGACACACTTTCCTACCGTTTGACTTAAGTCGAAAACCTTTTTGACTTAAGTCGAAAGACCTTTTGACTTAAGTCAGACGACCTTTTGACTTAAGTCGAACGGTAAGCTTCTGCGTCACCTTGCGTTGACGAGTGTGTCACCTTGCGTTGAAAAGTGCATCACTTTCTATTACAATCTGCGTCACTTTGTTTATCAAAGTGTGTCACTTTTTGATGCGGTTTTTTGTTGCGAAAGTGTAAAGAAAACACCTAAAAAGTGACCAAAAGGCAAAAATAACTAAAAGAAAATGGTCAAAAAGTTTGCTGTATTAAATCTTTTTTGTAACTTTGCGCCCGAAATACCTAACCGAGAATTTATTTTTTTTACTAACTTTACTAATTTTTAAGCTTATGAAGATTTCAAAACTACTCGTTTTGAGCGCACTCTGGCTCGCTGCCGGTAGTGCAATGGCTACAGTTGTAAACGGTGTGCGTCAGGCTCCCGCACCTGAGTCTACTGCTTTCGTAACAGGCTCGCAGACTGACTACTACTACCTTTACAACACGTCGGCCAACATGTTCTTTACCCAGGGTAATACTTGGGGTACACGTACTTGTGTAGGTCCCTATGCATCGGCAGTGAAGATGTTCTTCCAGGAAAATGCTGCCGCTGATGGAACTTACTCCATCCAGAACTACACTACCAATCGTACGTCCTACGCATGGAGAGGTACCAGTGCTGAAGCAACTGGTCATGCACTCTTCAGCGACCAGTCGACCAGTTGGGGCCGTCCCTATTGGACTGTTGTTCCTCAGGAAGGCAATGTGTTCCGTCTAGTAAACAGCACTCCTTACTTCGCTGACGGCGAGGAAGACCCAGGTGAGCAGTTGTTCATGGGTCGCGATGATGCTGTTGCCCAGGACTTCTACAACGCTTACTCTGGTTTCGAAGATGATGCCGAGCGCTTCCCCGTTTCTGATCAGCTGACTGCTACTGCAGGCCATCATGTGGACTGGGTGCTTGTGACTCCCGCTGCCTATGCTGCTGTTGCCGATGCTTGGCCCCTCTATGAGAAGTCCAAGGAACTGCTGGCTGCTATCAACGAGGCTAAGGAAAAGAGCATCGATGTAGCTGATGAAGTGGCTGTCTATGAGAATGAGGCTTCTACCATCGATCAGATGGATGCCGCTATCGCTAGTATTAAGGACAAGCTTATCAAAGCTGCTGAGAACACGGCTACTCCCGACAATCCTTCTGACATGACTGCCTCTGTCACCAACCCCAGCTACGACGCAGGTACAAAGGGTTGGAGCGGTACGGCTCCTGCCATCGGCTATACCGCTGGTGAGTTCTATCAGAAGAACTACAACATGTATCAGGACGTTACAGGCATTCCTAACGGTGTGTATGCTGTGAAGGTGAAGGGTTATTTCCGTCCAGGTTCTACTCAGGACGCTTATGCTAAGTGGGCTACAGGCAAAGACCTCAATGCCTATCTCTATGCTAAGGCTGGTGAAGACAGCGTTGCTGTAGCACTTGTCAACATCTTTGAAGGTTCTACCGACCAGAAGTTGGGCGAAGGTACCGAGTATGGTCCTGATGGAAGCGCCAACGAGGGTCAGTCTAACTATATTCCTAACAACATGCAGGCTGGTGAGGCTTACTTCAATGCCGGCCGCTATCAGAATGTTGTCTTCAATGCCGTTGACAATGGTACCCTCCGCATCGGTCTGACAAAGGACGACTCTAACTTCGGCATGAACTGGACCATGTTCGACCAGTGGGAGTTGAGCTATCTTGGCAACAGCGCTGCTGCTTACACTTACTGGATCAACGAGATGAAGAAGACCCTGCCCGACTACTCTGAGATGGGCGAGACCATTTTCACTGAGTCCTATCTGACTGCTTATAACACAGCCGTTTCAACTGCTGCTGGTACCAACAAGGCTGAGGCCGTTGCTGCTATTAAGGCCATCAACGATGCCAATGATGCTCTTAAGAAGAACATCGCTCTCTGGGAACAGCTGCAGAAGGTCATTGCAGAAGCCATTGAGGTTGCTGCCGACAACACGTTGGATGATACTTATACCAGCCCTCTGTCTGAATGGGCAGAGTTTGATGCAGAAGATATTCTTGCTGCTCATGATATGACCAACGATGCTCTTGAGACTCTCATCAAGGAGAAAAAGGACGCAATCGCCGAGGCTCGCTTGCATGTCATTGGTGCTGGTGCTGATGTAACCAATCTGCTGACCAACCCCAACTTCCAGGAAGAAGAGAAGGGTTGGACAGGTTTCAGAACTCAGAGCAGTCCTCTGATGCCTGTAATGGGTGGTCCCGCTGACAACCGTTGCGCTGAGGCTTGGAACACAGCCAGCTTCGACCTCTATCAGGTTGTTGAGAACGCACCTGTAGGTGTGTATGAGATCTCTGTACAGGGCTTCTACCGCTATGGTCGTGGCGACAATGCCTATAACCACTATACAGCTCAGGATGTTGACGAGGTGAAGCCCGGTGGTGCTCCTTGCTATGTCTATATGAACGCCAAGGCTACACCGTTCCAGAACGTGTTCGACGAGCCAGTTGCTGAAGCGGATGATTTCTACTCCACTCAGAAATACACTAAGGATGGATATGTCTTCCCCGACGGAATGGTTTCTGCAGGTGAGGCTTATTCTAAAGGTATGTACACCCAGCGCGCCTTTGGTCTGGTAGCTAAGGAAGGCGACGCTATGCGTATTGGTGTGAAGGGTAGCTCTAACCAGTTGGGCGACAGCTGGTGTATCTTCGACAACTTCAAGCTCACATGGTGGGGCTTCGATAAGACCGAGTACATCCAGCCCGTTCTCGAGGAAGAGTTGGTAAAGGCCAAGGAGAATGTTGATAAGACTATGGGTAAGGATGCTTACGAGCATCTCTCTACTGCTATTGCTAATGCCGAGACTGCTCTTCAGGGCACAGAAGGTAAGGTGATGTTCGACGCCCTGAGCGCTCTGTTCGATGTTGATGCTGAGGTAACCGCATCTGTTGAGGCCTTCAAGGGTCTTGACGCTGCTCTGGCTCTGCTGAACGAGGAGATGGGTCTCCATTCAGACAGCCCCGCTATCGAAGATGCATCTAAATTGATGGACGAGATTTCTGGTAACATTGGTAATCATGTCTATGACAACGCTGACGTGGAAGCTCTGATTGCTAAGATCAACGAGATGGTTGTTAAGCTGCGCATTCCTGCTGGCGATCCTACCGATGCAAATCCTGTTGACTTCTCAGAAGTTATCACCAATGCTACCTATGACGAGAATCTGGATGGTTGGACTTGCGAGGCCAAGGATAAGGATGATAATGCCAAGAATCCTGCACGTAATGCCAATTATAGCAATGTAGAACTGTTCGGCTGCAACTATGACTACTATCAGGAGATTGCTGGTCTGCCCGCAGGTATCTATCGTGTAGGTGTAACTGGTTTCTTCCGCGCTGGTTCTGCTGCTGAGGAATGGGCACGCAAGGACAGCGTCAAGTACAGCCGTGCATTCATCTATGCTATCGGCGAGAATGGCACGATGAACAACAAGGCCCTGACCCGTCTGGCAGAGAACTTTGTTGAGAGTGATGCTGTGGAAAGTGGCTATGCTGTCGCAAAGACTGATACTGTTAATCTTGACAGTGAGATCTTCAACTACACCCTGCTGGCCAACACCATGGATGCTGCTGGCGATTTGTTCGCTCAAGACTATTATGTGCCCGATGAAGTAACTGGCAAAGGCAACGTGGTAACCGTGAAGGTTGGTGAGGACGGTAAGCTGCGCTTTGGTCTGTACAAGAAGGTGGCCCTCAGCGATAACGATTGGACCATCTGGGCCAACTGGAAGCTCTGGTACTTCGGAACCAACAGCGCCAACCAGCCCAGTGGCGACAACGATCAGTATGAGGAGGAACAGGGTATCGCCGTTCTCAACCTCGACAAGGCTGTTCGCGTAGAGACCTTCACGCTCGATGGTCGCAAGGTTACGTCAAAGCAGCGCGGTATCGTTATCCAGCGCATGACCATGCCTGATGGCTCATCAGTTGTAATCAAAAAGATTCGCAAGTAAATGTTGAAATATCAACAAGTTAACCTCTGATGCAAGGATCGGGGGCGGCACTTAAAAAGGTGCCGTCTCCGACCCTTCGTTTACAAAATACAACCCATAGGTCTTTATAAGTCCTATAGGTCCCATAAGTCTAATAGGCCCTATAGGTCCAGTTAAAAAAAAACTCCGCAGCCTCAGGCTGCCCCAAAAGCGACAACAACGCCCGGAAGCAATGATGGGCTCTATATATATACTAACACGAACATTAATGTATTAATAATAAATCTCAAAACTATGAAATGTAAAACTATCGTAATGCAAGGACGAAGGATGGCGGTGGCCGTCTGCGGACTGCTGATAGGTGTATCGGTGATGACGTCGTGCGAAGACGACGTGCTCACCGGCCAGCCCGAGTGGTTGGGCAACTCCATCTATGAGCGCCTGCAGGAGGATGGCAACTACACCACCATGCTACGACTCATTGATGACATGGGACAGAAAGAGATTCTGAGCCGTACAGGTTCTAAGACGCTCTTTGTGGCCGACGATGCCGCCTTCGACGAGTGGTTCAAGACCAACACGTGGGGCGCCAGGAACTACGACCAGTTGACATTGTCGCAGCGTCGCATGCTGCTCAACAGCGCGATGATCAACAATGCCTACCTCATCGAGTTGCTGTCCAGTGTCAAGGGCAATCCGCCACAGCAAGGCAAGTGTATGCGCAGACCTTCTGCCATCTCTTACACAGACTCTATTCCCTTGATTTATCCTGAGGACATGCCGTCAACGCCTGCCTGGAAGGAACATAAGGGACGCACGGAGGGCATGTATCTGTTCAAGGACCTGACGGACCAGCCCATGATTCACTTCCTGCCCGCCTTCATGCGTACCAACAAGATTACCAGCGAAGACCTGGAGAAGTTGACCAATGGTGCTGCTTCGTCTATCGACGAGGCTTGGGTCAATGGTATGCGCGTATCAGAGCGCGACATCACCTGCAAGAACGGCTACATCCAGAAGGTTGACGGTGTGCTGGAGTCGGCTCCCAATATGGCTGAGATTATCCGTCAGCACAAGAGCACGATGTCAAGATGGTCACGCCTCATTGACCGCTACTCGGCACCCTACTACCGTGGTGGCCTCTATATCAACGAGGCAGGCCGTCAGGTGGATATCGACTCCGTGTTTGAGTTGCGCTATTTCGCTGACAGAGGTCGTCTGGGTTCCAACGAGGTGTATCCTGATGGTGTCACCACCGCTCAGGCTACGCTGAAGTTCGATCCAGGATGGAACGGCTACTATCTGAAGTCGAGCGACGGTATCTATACCGATGCTGCTGCCATGATTGTTCCCAGCAATACGGCTCTCGACTACTGGTGGGAGCACGACGGTGCTGCCTTGAAGGAGCAGTACAAGGAGTGGGACTCTATCCCCGACCTGGTGCTCTCGCAACTGATCAACGTCAACATGCTGACATCGCTGGTGGATGCCGTTCCCTCGAAGTTCAGCAGCATCCTCGACGACTCGAAGATGGAGATGGGTATCAAGCCGGCTGACGTCGATTCCTGCTTCATGGGCTGTAATGGTGTGGTCTATCTGACCAACCAGGTGTTCACACCACGTGCCTTCAGCAGCGTCTCGTTCCCTGCCCTGATCCACAACGATGTGATGAGCATCATCTACTGGGCTATCACCAACCTGGACTTTGCACCCTACCTGAACTCTATGGAGTCGCGCTATAGTCTCATCATCCCCAACAACACGGCTATGCTGAGCTATATAGACCCCACCACCTATGGTGAGAGCACCCAGATACTCTATGAGTTCACTTACGACGAGAGTGCAGTACAGGCCAACCGCATCAAAGCCCGTCGTTGGAAGATAGCACTTGACGAGGAAGGCAACTGGCAGAAGACGGGTTTGATTGGTGAAACCACTTCGAATCCCAGTGAGAGGACCAATGGCGTGAACCTGGTGAGAAACCGTTTGGAGGACCTCATGAACTCGCTAATCATTGTGGGTGACATTGAGGATGGTCATGAGTACTACAAGACCAAGGGTGGTACGATGATCCATGTGGAGAACGCCGGCACTGCCCAGATGACCATCAGCGGCGGACTGCAGCTGGAGGAGAACAAGCCCGTGCCTGTGACCACTATCTATGATATGAGTAAGTCGGGTAACGGTAAGACCTATATCCTGGAAGCCGAGCCCGTGATGAACAGCGCTACCAGCGTCTATGCTACGCTGAATGCCAATCCCGAGTTTGAGGAGTTCCGTAAGCTGATCAGTGGTTCTGACGGTAACGTGAAGCACGACCTGCTGGTAGCAGAGTCGGGTTCAGGTTCCAATATCTATCGTGCCATCGACATGAACGTGCGACTCTTCGACAAGTATAACTATACGGTATATGTGCCTACCAACGAGTCTATACAGCAGCTGATCAATGACGGCTACCTGCCTACATGGGACGACTTTGACGCCCAGACGCTGGAAGCATGGAATGATAACGACTCGCTGATGACTGAGGCGAAGACGGCTATTGCCAACCGCATCATCAACTTTGTGCGCTATCACATTCAGGACAACTCTGTCTTCATCGGCGCCAAGGATACCTACGCTGAGAGTGCCGAGGGTACCCGTTACGAGACGGCTAAGCTGAATCCGCTGAACAACCGCTTCTTCGCTCTGGAGGTGAAGCTGAACAACGGTAGCCGTACGATGACTGTAAAAGACCAGCTGGGCAACACCCGCGAGGTGATGACTGCAGGCGGCCTTTACAACCTGATGTGTCGTGAATACTGGTTCTCTGGCGGTAAAGCCGGAAGTACCGGTCGAAGCATCAACTCTGCTTCCGATGCCGTAGTACACCAGATCAATGGCGTGCTGCTCTTCGACAACAGCCTGACCTCAAAGACATGGCAGCAGGAGCTGGATGAAATCAGAAATGCTAACTAACCAAAATCAATGATATGAGACACCAAACATACAAGTCATCAGCCATCAGGCGTCTGGCCATGCTGCTGTTAGCAGTATGCTTCAGCGTGACAATGGCTCAGGCACAGCAGATCACCTCGGTCCACGGTACCGTCGTCGATGACCTGGGACCGCTCATGGGTGCTACCGTCTGTGAGATTGATGGTACGGGCCGTATCATCGAGTCGGCCATCACCGACCTCAACGGTAACTTCACCATGAAGGTGAAAAACCAGAAAGACAAGATCCGCTTCTCTTATGTGGGTATGAAGACGCTGAGTCTGCCCATCAATAAGACGACCTATAACATCACCATGACGTCATCGACCCAGATTAAGGAGGTGACGGTCACATCAAAGAAGCGTCGCACAGGTAACGCACTGCCTATCCCTGAGCGAGAGATTTCCTATTCTACACAGACCATCTCCATGAAGGAGTTCGAGGGTCTGGGCATCACGTCAGTTGACGAGGCCCTGCAGGGACGTATCGCAGGTCTTGACATCGTGGCCGGCTCAGGTAACCTGGGTTCAGGCTCTACCATGCGTCTGCGTGGTACATCATCTATCTCGTCGCTAACCAACCAGAACCCCCTGATTGTTATCGATGGTAATGTGTGGAGTGACGATGCCGGCGAACTGGCATCCTTCGACCTTGGTTCCAGCAGCGACGAGCAGTTTGCCCAGCTGCTGAAAATCAACCCCGAGGACATTTCGTCTATCACCGTGCTGAAGGATGCTGCCGCAACAGCTATCTACGGTTCGCAGGGTGGTAGTGGTGTCATCGAGATTACCACCAAGCGTGGTGCCCGTGGTAAACCCAAGGTGACCTACTCGCTGAAGCTCACAGGTACCTATCAGCCCAAGGGCTACGACCTGCTGAATGGTGACGACTACACCATGTTGCTGAAGGAGAGTTACTTCAACCCCGAGCAGAGCGACGAGGCTGCCAACGTGCCCGTATTGAACTACGACCCCTCGTATTCGGAGTATGCTCAGTATAATAACAATACCGACTGGATGGACGCCGTCACACAGTGGGGTATGCGTCAGAACCACTATCTGACTATCTCGGGTGGTGGTGAGAAGGCTACCTTCCGTATCTCTGGCGGTTTCGACCACGAGACGGGTTCGGTCATCAAGCAGAAGCTGCAGCGTTTCTCCACACGTGTGAACCTCGACTATAACGTCAGCCAGCGTATCCGCGTGCAGACCAACTTCGCCCTGACCTATACCAAGAACAACCAGAACTATGACAACCTCATCTCGATAGCCCAGAAGAAGATGCCTAACGTAGGTATCTATGAGAAGGTGCTTGACCCTGAGACTGGCACATATGTGGATAGCGACCGCTACTATAACATGCTGCAGAGTGAGGGTAAGACCTACTATTGGGGACAGAAGGACGGCGTCTGGCAGTATCTGGTGGACAAGGACTACTTCAAGAACGACCAGCTGACCTATCCTAACCCTGTGGCCAGCGCTAATCTGGCAAAGAACCAGACACGTTCGTACGACATGAACCCCGAGTTGGTGATCAACTACCAGCTGCTGGGTCTCGACGAGGACCACTGGCAGCTGAACTACCGCGGTTCGGTCTATATGAACATCTCTAATAAGTATATCGACCGCTTCTATCCTGCTGAGCTGAAGACGACAGCCTGGTCGAACAACGACCATAACACGTCATACTCAGCCAGCTCGAAGAGTGTATCGTTCAATACCAAGCACACGCTGACGTTGACGCCTCATTTCAACAACAAGGATCACTCTATGTTGGCTATGGGACGCTTCGAGCTGAACTCAGGTACCTCCAACGGACAATATACCGGTGGTTACGGTCTGGCATCAGGTGGTATCACCAGTCCTGAGGCAGGTGGTATGATTACCGGTCCTGGCTCAAGTTTTGGTGAGTGGCGCTCTATGTTCTTCACCTTCTCTGCCCACTACGCCTATAAGGGCCGTTATATGGCAGACGTCTCGCTGCGTGCCGACGGTACCACGAAGTTCGGTCCCAGTCGTCGCTGGGGTTACTTCCCCGCTGTGTCTCTGCGATGGAACATCATCGACGAGCCTTGGATGAAATGGGCCAAGGGTGGCGACAAGAACATTCTCTCGATGTTGTCACTGCGTCCCAGCTGGGGTCGTGTAGGTCATCAGCCCAACCGTGACTACCTCTATACCTCTATCTATCGTCAGGGCGCTACCTATATCGACATGACGTCGTTCGTGCCCGATAACATCCGCCTGACCAACATGCAGTGGGAAACGGTGTCGAGCTATAACCTCGGTATGGACTTCGGCTTCTTCGATGATCGTCTGAGCCTGACTATCGAGGGTTACCGTTCTACGACAGAGAAGATGCTGATGGGTGGCTTCCGCATCCCGTCAAATGCTGGTTTCTCTACGCTGGCCTATAAGAACAACGGTTCGCTGCGCAACGTGGGTTGGGAGTTCCATATTAACACCAACCGTCTGGTCAAGAAGGGTAAGTTCACGATGGACCTCAACGCCAACTTCGGTAATAACCGTAACGAGATTCTGTCGATGGATGAGAACGTGCTGAACAACCTGAACTCGACCTTCAACTACGAGAACCGTCAGGTGCTGCAGCGTGTACAGTTGCACAACCCGTTCGGTGCCATCTACGGTTTCCGCTTCAAGGGCGTCTATCAGTATAACTATGATACCTTCGCAGCACTTAGCGAGGCTGAGCGTGCCGAGTTCCTGGCTTCAGGAAAGACTGCTCCAGTAGCCATCAACGCCAACGGCGAACCCATCATCGATGGCAAGGGCCGTCCCGTTCACATGGTATTCGGTTACTCTAACGAGTCGGGTACCGGTCTGGGCGACAGTCCCTACAACTTTGCCGGTGGTGATGCCATCTACGAGGATATCAACCACGATGGTAATATCAACGGTCTTGATATTGTCTATCTGGGCTCTTCACTGCCCAAACTGACTGGTGGTTTCGGCTTCACCTTCAACTATGCAGGCTGGCGTCTGACCACACAGTTCAACTACCGTGTAGGCAACAAGATTCTGAATATGGCACGCCTCGACCTGGAAGCCATGATTGGTAACAACAACCAGAGTCAGGCTACGAACTACCGCTGGCGTCAGGAAGGTCAGGTGACCTCTATCCCCCGTGCCATGTACGGTAACGCTTCTAACTACAATACGCTGGTCAGCGACCGTTTCGTGGAAGACGGTTCTTACCTGCGTATGAGCTATGCACAGCTGTCTTACTCCATCAAGAAGAAGCATCTGAAGTGGGTGGGACTGAATCAGGTTAATCTCTATGCCAGTGTCAACAACCCGTTTGTAATTACCAAGTACTCAGGTGTTGACCCGGATGTGAACTATGGTGGCTACGGTGCCGCTACCGACTGGGGACAGACACCGCGCTCCCGTTCCTATACGCTTGGCATCTCTGTTGACTTCTAATGGACAATTGAAAAATGACAGTTATGAAAAAGAACTATTATAGAATCATCGGCCTCGTCTGTGCAACCTGTGGTCTTACCTCGTGTGGCGACTTCCTCGAGATTGAACCACGTGAGCTGGTCATTGAGGAGCAGTTCTGGAACGAGAAGAACGACGTGGATAATGTCGTGGCAGGTTGCTATGAGGGTCTGCAGTCATCTGCCGTTGTGACCCGAATGATGGCTTGGGGCGAGTTCCGCTCAGAGAACGTCAAGGTGGGTCAGTTTGCTGAACGCGACGACTTGCACATGTACAAACTGATTAACGAGAATATCGATGCCCAGAATGTCTATACCAACTGGAGCAGCTTCTACACAGTTATCAACCGCTGTAACACCGCTATCCTGAAGGCCCCCAAGGTGGCTGACGTCGACCCGTCGTTTACTGAGGGTGAGCTGAAGGCTACGGTAGCCGAGCTGTCGGCACTGCGTGACCTGTGCTATTTCTATCTGATACGTACCTTCCGTGATGTGCCTTACACCACGACGGCCTTTACTGACGACAACCAGAAGATGGACCTGCCTGCTACACCGTTCAAGGATGTGCTCGACTCGCTCATCACCGACCTGGAGGCTGTGCAGTATGACGCTGTGCGCAAGTATCCCTCTGACGGTGACAAGAAACTCTACCAGACGGGACGTATCACCCAGGATGCCATCCACGCCATGTTGTGCGAGATGTATCTCTGGAAGCAGGACTACCAGAAGTGTATCGAATATGCTGATATGATTATCGAGTCGAAACAGAAGGATGCCCGTGAGAAAGAGGGTACGCTGCTGAGCGACATGAACCTCTACTTCGATGGCTATCCCCTCATTCGTGAGTGGACCAACGAGGCCGACCGCTTCGGTAACTCCTATAATGAGATATTCGGTGAAGGTAACAGCGACGAGTCCATCTTTGAGCTGACCTATATGCGCAATGACAATATGTTGGCCAACAGTGCTGTCAGCACCTATTACGGTAATAACGACAACGGCTTCTACACGCGCGTACAGCCTTCAGATTATATTGGTCTCGACGTGAGCAACAACGTGTTCAAGTTCTTCCGCAAGAAGGAGGATGCCCGTGGCCACTGGAGTTTCAATGCCCTTACCACTACTTCTACCTCGAGTATGATTGGTAAGTATGTGATGTCCATTTCTACATGGGAGGCGACGTCAACCGCCATCAAAGCTTATCTGACAGGTGTATGGGCTAAGGACAAGAACCACTCCAACTGGATCATCTACCGTCTGACCGACATCATGCTGATGAAGGCAGAGGCACTGGTGCAGCAGGCTGCTGGCGATGCTGATCCCAAGTTGGAAGAGGCTTTCAATCTGGTCAATGTCATCTACCGCCGCTGTATCATGAAGGATGCTGACAAGATCACAGCCAGTGACCAGCTGAAGTTTGATGACTATAACACCAAGGAGAAGATGGAGGAGCTGGTCATGGAAGAGCGTCACCGCGAACTGCTGTTCGAGGGCAAGCGCTGGTATGACCTGGTGCGTCGCTCCTTGCGCGACGACAATACGCAGTATCTGCGCAAACAGTTGGGTAACAAGGGTCTGAAGAATGCTGGTGTCATCAGCAGTAAGCTGGCCCGTATGGAAGCTATTTTCTGGCCTTATAACCTCGACGAGTTGAAGGTGAACCACAACCTGACGCAGAATCCTGCCTTTGGCAGTGGCGAGAACAGTTCATACGAGAATACCGCTACGAATCAATAACCGCCAAAATGACTATGAATATGAAAAGATTAAGATATAACCTGTTGGTCGCTCTCGGCTTGCTTGTAACAGCACTGCCGATGATGACCTCCTGTTCGGACGAACCCGACAGTGAGAACTACTACACCTTCAAAGGTGAGATGTTGAGCACCTACCTGCAAACGCGTCCGCAGTACAGTCAGTTTGCTCAGATTGTTGACCGTGCCGGTCTGATGAACCTCCTGTCGAGCTATGGAACGTACACCTGTTTCGTTCCAACTAACGAGGCTGTGGACACCTACCTGAAGGAAGAAGGCTACGGAACGATGAGTGCCCTGCTTCAGGATCAGGCACAGTGCGACACCATTGCCCGCACGCACCTGCTGAACGTGCTCTATTCGACCTACGACATGCCCAATGGCGTGCTCACACAGCCGAACATGAACAACCGCTATCTGGAAGTCAGCCGTGTGCTTGACAACGACAGCAACTCGGTGGTCTATCTGAATGAGATGGCAAAAATCTATTTCGAGTTGCAGGACGACTCGGTGGAGAATGGTATCGTCCATCCTATCGACCACGTGCTGAAAAGCTCTAACCGCATGCTGCCCGACGTGATAGGCGAGAATCCCAATGTCAGCATCTACAACGAGGCTCTTCATCTTACAGGTCTTCGTACAAAGCTGTTTGACTACAAGGATGCTACTTATACGCAGCCCATCGAAGACGACGGTCAGCCCACGTGGCATTACTATGAGACGGGTGGTAGCCTGTCTGACCCCATCAAGGAATATGCCCGTGCACCGGAGGAACGATTGTTGGGCTTCACCGCCTTCCTGGTTCCCGACTCTATCCTGAAGGCCAAGTACGGTATTGACAAGGCCAGTGGCAATGCTATGCAGAAACTCTATGAGTTGGCCTGCACCATCTATCCTGAGACCATCAACACTGGTCTGGAGAATGCCGATAAGCCCGAGAATCCGCTCTATAAGTTTATGGCCTATCACATCCTGAACCGCGACTCACACGGTTACAACCTGCTGACCGTTGTCGATGATATAGGTATTGACATCAACAAGATGAACCCCACCGAGTGGTATGGCACCCTGTTGCCCTATTCGCTGATGAAAGTGGAGAAGCTTACCGTTCGTAAGTATATGGGCGTGGGCGAGATGAACGACCGCTACATCAACCGCCGCGTTGATGACCGTTATAATATTGAGGGCTCGCATATCATCGATCCCTCGAAGGTGTCTGACGGCTACAAGCATCAGGCCATGAACGGTTACTACTTCTATGTGGATGATGTGGTGAAGTTTGATAACACCATGAAGGAAGACGTGATGAACTGCCGTATGCGTATGGATATGTCAGCCGTGTTCCCCGAACTGATGACCAACAGCATCCGTATGAACATGAAGGGTAATGGCCTTTGGGAGGCTGCCAACGACCAGAAGGCTGCCAGTCTTGATGAGCGTTGGGGTACCAACTACTACTTCCCCGACGGCTATCTGGATGGTGTGACCATTGGTAACAACGGTTACCT
>Ga0310694_10001973_pt1 | contig 21981 bp, 20 predicted proteins | sample 174DNAGHGhighgp2_FD_203884 | JGI IMG/M metagenome (GOLD analysis project Ga0310694, IMG submission 203884) | Sheep rumen microbial communities from Palmerston North, Manawatu-Wanganui, New Zealand - 1742 DNA GHGhigh gp2 (v2) (version 2) | ecosystem: Host-associated > Mammals > Digestive system... | reverse complement strand
CGAGCTTCTGTGCTCAAACTTTGTACTTCGTCATAATTGAAATTATCGGCTATGCGTATTTGGTCTAAACGCTGCAGCTTGGCGGCTTCGTTTTGTTCTCTCTTGATGTAACCGGCATATTTAATTTGTATCTCGCAACTCTCAATGCATTCATCGGGTATTTGTTCTATTCTCTGTTTTAATGAGGGTACAACCTCTGCGAGTCCTTTGATGCTTATCTGAGGACGTAGAATGAGGTCGCTGATCCTGGTCCCTTCACGGAGAGAAGAACTACCAATAGATTCCAACCATGAATCAATAGCGCCCTTTTGTATTGTCGCTGATTGCATATGCTCGATGAGTTCGTTACAAATTGATTGTTTGTGGCATAGTAAATCATATCGATACCTATCTGCCAATCCCATCTCATAACTGCGTTTGGTAAGACGTTCGTCTGCATTGTCCTGACGCAATAATATACGGTACTCGGCTCTGGAGGTGAACATGCGGTATGGCTCGTCCACGCCTTTGTTGACCAGATCATCAATGAGTACGCCTATATAACTCTCGTCCCTTCCCATCGTGAAAGGAGTACCTCCGTGTACATTGATATGTGCATTTACACCGGCTACCAATCCTTGACCGGCAGCTTCTTCATAACCTGTTGTGCCATTTATCTGACCGGCGAAAAAAAGATTTTTAATCTGTTTTGTCTCCAAGGTGTGGTGTAACTGTGTGGGGTCGAAGAAATCATACTCGATGGCATATCCCGGACGATATAGAACAACATCTTCCAATCCTTCTATTGTACGCAGCCCGGCCAGTTGTATCTGCCATGGCAGACTGCTGGAGAATCCGTTTACATAATATTCGTTGCTGTCCACCCCTTCCGGCTCAATGAAAATTTGATGCGCCTCTTTGCCGGCAAATGTGACAATTTTGGTTTCTATACTCGGACAGTAACGGGGACCGATACTCTTTATCTGCCCGTTGAAAAGGGGAGAATCTGCTAATCCGGATCGCAATACTTCATGTGTACGCAGGTTGGTATAGGTAATCCAACATGGCATCTGTTTGAGTTCCCTATGTACCGTGTTCAGATAACTGAACTGATGCCAGTCTTTGTCACCGTCCTGACGGACTAGTTTATCAAAATGAATAGAACGTGCATCTATACGTGCTGGTGTTCCGGTTTTCATGCGGTCATATCTGAATCCTAAGGAAACCAATTGTTCCGTCAAACCGTGTGATGCCGGTTCCGATGTACGTCCCCCTGGTATCTGAGTTTTTCCACAATGCATTAGTCCGTTGAGAAAAGTGCCATTGGTAAGCACTACTGCTTGCGCCTCCATCTCAATGCCTAACATGGTCTTTACTCCTATAATCTTATTATCTTTGATAATAAGACTGGTTACAATATCCTGCCAAAGGTACAAATTATCCGTATGACTCAGCACTTTGACCCATTCTTCAATGAATCGTTTGCGGTCACTTTGACTGCGTGGACTCCACATGGCCGGACCTTTACTCAGGTTGAGCAAACGGAACTGGATAGCTGTCCTGTCGGTTACAATGCCCATTTGTCCGCCCAGTGCATCTATCTCACGCACGATTTGTCCTTTAGCTATTCCTCCTACTGCAGGATTGCAACTCATCTGTGCAATCTTATTCATATCCATAGTGATAAGCAGTGTCTTGCTACCCATTCGGGCTGCCGCACTTGCTGCTTCGCATCCGGCATGGCCGGCGCCTACAACTATCACATCGTATCTAAAATCCATAGTTATCTTTGTTTTCTATCGTTTTGTCCGATGAAACCATCGCCATTTACCACTAAAACTGCCGGAACTGATGGTCCTTGTTTGCGGCAGGAAAGCATTCTCAAGATGATTCTTATATGTTATTTCGTTTGTCTGCGCATCTATAATAATTCCAATGATATCAAACCTCGGTTGCTTCTCTATTTTATGGTACTTAATGTAGGCGTTAGCAGCTGCAACCATGTGTTTTTTCTTGATTTCATCGACATATTCTTCGGGCATTTTGTTGCCAAATGCACTAGTTCTTGCTTTCACTTCCGCAAACACAATCTCTTTTCGGTTTTCTGCTATCAAATCTAATTCCAGATGTCCCATACGCCAGTTACGCTCCAAGATACGGAAACCTTTCTTTTCCAGTATTTCGGCTGCTTCATTCTCTCCGATGATTGCTATGGGATTAGTGACAAACATATTATCTCAATTGCTCCATGCGTGCTGCATCTAACCGCAGCAAAATAAACAACAACAATGTAAATCCCCAAAGTGAACTACCTCCGTAACTGAAGAAAGGAAGCGGAATACCGATAACAGGTAATAATCCTAATACCATACCTACGTTGATCATAAGATGGAAGAGGAATATACTTGCAACAGCGTAGGCATAGATGCGAGTGGATTCGCTACGTTGCCGTTCTGCGATTGCAATCAGCCGTAAGATGAAGAGCAGATATACCAATAATACTCCGATGGATCCGATGAAACCCCATTCTTCACCGACCGTGCAGAAAATAAAATCAGTGTCCTGCTCTGGCACAAACTGCAGTTTTGTCTGCGTTCCGTTCAAGTATCCTTTCCCAAACAGCCGTCCTGATCCAATTGCTATTCGTGCTTGATTGACATTATAACCTGCTCCGGCGGGGTCTTCTTTCATACCCAACAGAACCTCTATACGAATGCGTTGATGCGGTTGCAATACTTTTGAAAATACGTACTCGCACGCATGTGTATATCCGATGCAGAAGAGTGTAAATGCCGCTACGACCAACAGACTGTACTTACGCCAATATATGCTGATAAATGTGTTATAAAGTACCAGCACAATGACTATTCCCATGGATATCCAATTGAATGGCACTGCTTTCCATATGTTGACAATCAGGCTGATACCATATATTGCTCCCACGCTGCTAACGAGTATTAGCGCCTGAAAACGCATGGGATGTTCTTTACAGATGAAGTATATTTCTACGGTTGTTAGTAACAACATACACGCCAATATTCCCACGTTTCCGTTGCCCAACGGAAGTGCTGTACCACCCCATCGGATACTGATGATGAATAGTGCCACGGCTGCCACGCATATCCATAACACGTGTCCGCTCATCCCCTGACGGTAGAAGACCAAAAGGAAGGCAGCAAAAACGAGCGCAGAACCGGTTTCTTTTTGCAATACCATAATAATCATCATGGGAACGCCTATGAGAACAAAAGGTACGATGAGATCGCGCCAACTTCTCAGTTTGTATTCATATCGTCCCATATATTTGGCAATAGCCAAAGCAACGATGCATTTAGCAAATTCTGCCGGTTGCAAATTTACGGGCCCGATGGTTATCCATGACATCGATCCTTTGATATTATGCGCAAGGAAAGGTGTGGCAAGCAGAAGCAAGAGCATTGCAGCATACGCAATATACGCAAGCACATCGTAAGTTTTATAGTCAAGCAGCAGTAGCACGATACCCAAAACAAGTGAACCCAGAATCCATACGAACTGCTTGCCGGCGCGGTTGGAAAAATCAAAGATACTGGTTTGGTCAAACGTATAGCTGGCTCCATATATATTCAGCCATCCGAAAAAAACCAGACCGAGAAAAAGTCCGATGGTTACCCAGTCCACATTCCGTAATATGTTACCACTTCTTGACGCTCTCATTGAGTATAGTGTTTGCCATTCTTTTACGTAGATCTTTGCGTTTGACTTCTCCTGTAAGATATTGTTCTAACATCATACTTGCAATAGGGCATGCCCAGGAAGCTCCAAATCCTGCGTTTTCAACGACAACAGCCACGGCTATCTGAGGATTCTCCAAGGGAGCAAAACCAATAAAGATGGCATGGTCTTTGCCGTGTGGGTTCTGCACTGTTCCTGTTTTTCCTGCCATATGCAGGCTATCAATAGCATAGTGTCGTCCTGTTCCATAGACCATCACGCGGTGCATACCTTCTTTAACTACCTCAAAATGCTCTTTTCTAATATCCAATTCATGCCGATGAATCCGCATGGAATCGTTTTTGTTGAGGTGCGGTGTGATATAGTACCCTCCATTGGCAATAGTGGCAGCTTGATTGGCCAACTGCAGCGGAGTTACTTCTATTTCCCCTTGCCCGATACTGAGCGACCGGATGGTAATAGCTTTCCATCCTGTCTTGCCGTACGTCCTATCATATAATTGGGTGGAGGGGATGCTTCCAGCCGATTGTTCTCCGATATCGGAATCCGTGAATTTCTGTCCCAAACCGAAGGACATAACGTCCTTTCGCCATAACTCATATCTTCGTCTGAAATCTTCATTGTCTTTGCCGTACCCGTCTTTTTGGAGCATGTCGCGGAAAGCGCACCAGAAATAAGGGTTACAGCTTTGCTCGATAGCTCGGTCCAATGCTACAGGTGAGCCATGGTGGTGGGTACATTTGATGGGGGAACTGCCCGGACCGGAGCAGGGGTAGAGTGTATTTGGTGTGATTGCACCTTCTTGCAGGCATACCAGTGCCTGTATAGTTTTGAAAGTCGAACCGGGAGAATATCTTGCCTGCGTGGCGCGGTTCATCAATGGTTTAGTAGGGTCTTGAAGCAGGGAATTATAGTTCTTGCTGCGTTCTTTGCCGACCAATACTTTCGGATTCCAACTCGGATTGGAAACCAGTGCGAGAATCTCGCCGGTTTCAGGTTCGATAGCTACGGCACTGCCAATTTTTCCGGATAGCAGTTCTTCCGCTAACAACTGCAACCGGATGTCTAACGTAGTATGTAAATCTATACCTGCTTTCGCCTTTCTATCAAGTGCTCCGTCCCGGTAACTGCCCTGCATGCGTCCACGTGAATCACGAAGTAGTATTTCCACTCCTTTCTCTCCGCGCAACTGTTTTTCGTATGTCCTCTCTAATCCGTCGCGTCCGGAATAGTCGCCACGCGAGTAAAAAGCATCGCGGTCCAAGTCGTTTTGGTTCACTTCCCCCACAGAGCCCAAGACATGTGCGGCAGCTTTGTAGGTATAGTCGCGCAGTGTACGTTTCCTCAAATGTGTACCGGGGAACATAAACAGGGATTCTTGCAGTGTAGCGATGTCCTCTTTTTTTAATTGGCTCATGAATATCTGCGGAGTCCAGGTGGAATAGCCCTTGTTTTTGCGCTTGTCTTTTATCTCTGCTATGCGTGCATCAAAATCTTCTTTGCTGATATTCAAATAGTTGCAAAAGGATAATGTATCCCAATCCTTTCCCATTTCGCGCATAACCATTGTAATTTCGTAGATGGGTTGGTTAAATACTAACAATTCGCCGTTCCGGTCATAAATCAATCCTCGGGACGGATAAATCGTTTGTTTGACCAATGCATTGTTGTCCGCTTGGTCTTTTGTGGACTGGTCAATGATTTGCAGATAAAAAAGCCGGATTATATACGTCAAAACGATAACAACGGCAATGCCGCTGATAACATATCGGCGTCTATAATACTGGTCATTAATCATCTGTACTTCAAAGAATTATATCCTATTATAACAAGAATGGTTATTATGCTGCTAACTACGGTTTCCATCAGAACAAACCATAAATGGCTCCAACTCCACGCAGCAATCATGAATACTGTCAGATGATGGATAACTACAAGCAATCCGATGTATTTGATTAATCCGCCCATTCCTATTGCGCGCAGACATATTTGTTCGTTTAAGCGATCAGAATCGCTGACGATAGCGTTCAAAATGTACGGACGCAGAAACATAATAAGGATGCAACTGGCCATGTGTATTCCAAGCGAATTACAGAAAATATCCATAATCAGTCCCACTGCGGCACCTATCAGCAAGTCTGCACTTCTCGGCAAAGTAATGGGCAACATCAGCAGGCACAATATGTAGATATACGGGTGACATGCACCCCATAACTGCAATTGGTCAAAAAGCAGCACTTGCAGCATCATTACCACAATGTATCGCACAATCTGTTTAGTCCAATCCATCTGTCAACTCCTCTAATTCTTGTAGGTGTGTGTTCTGTACTACTTCTACATATTTCAGTCTTTTGAAATCCGTCTGCAAACGCACACGTATAGTGTAATACGAATCGCCTTCTTTCAAAATGCAATTATCGACGATTCCAACGGGTATTCCTTCAGGGAAAACAGGACTCAAACCGCTTGTAACAATCGTATCACCTTCCCTAACGATGACATGGGAAGCAACGTCCACCAATTGTGCAAAGCGGTAGTCTTTACCATCCCATTGCAATGTGGCGATATAGTCATTCTTTGCAAAACGGCAACTCAGATTGGTGTGGGTATTGATAATAGGCAGAATGACGCTGTAATTTAGACCGACAGTGCGTACAATGCCTATTGTACCTTCACTATTCATTACTCCTTGACCGCGTTGAATGCCGTCTCTGCTTCCCCGGTTGATGGTCAGATAATTATGCAATTTGTCTGTAGTCATCTGTACCACTTTGGCACTCTCGTAATGAATGGAATCTGCTTTTGAGGTCGAATCCATTAGGCAAATCTGATTGCGTAAGGCGGCATTTTCCGCAGCCAGCAGTTCGTTTTGGCTACGAAGACTGAAATACTCGCGTACGTTGCTGACAAGCTCGTACTGCCATGCCACAAAATTATTGGCAGTACTAAACATGCTGCTGCGAGGTGCAGCATTATTGAGGCTGATTAGCATAAATGCAGCAACTTCCAAGGCGATGAAGACAAGGAAGTTGCTATAGCGCAGCAGTATTTTCAGCAAAGTCTGCATAATCCGCTGTCAGTGCTTATCGAAGCAGGAAGCCAAAGTTATTCACGTTCTTTAGAGCCACTCCTGTTCCGCGGGCAACTGAATGCAGAGGATCGTCAGCCACATGGAACTGAATAGTAATCTTGTCTGTCAGACGTCGAGCCAGACCATGCAGCAGTGCTCCACCCCCCGTAAGATAGATACCACGTTTCACGATATCCGAGTACAACTCGGGTGGAGTGGTCTCTAGAGCTTGAAGAATAGCACCTTCTATCTTGCTTACACTTTTCTCCAGACAGTGCGCAATTTCCTGATAACTTACAGGAACCTGCATAGGAAGTGCTGTCACTTTGTTCGGACCAACCACAACGAAGTCTTCCGGTGCATCTTCCAGTTCTGGTAAAGCCGAACCAACTTGTATCTTGATTCGCTCAGCCGTTGGTTCATCTATACGGAGGTTGTGCATACGGCCCATGTATTCGATAATATCCTGATTGAAATCGTCACCGGCAATCTTGATGGATTTGTTGCTGACGATGCCACCAAGAGAGATGACAGCGATTTCGGTAGTACCGCCGCCTATATCAACTATCATGCATCCTTCAGGACTCTCTACATCAATGCCGATACCGATAGCAGCAGCCATAGGCTCATAAATCATGTATATGTCGCGTCCACCTGCATGTTCCGAACTATCGCGCACGGCTCGAATCTCCACTTCAGTAGAGCCCGAAGGAATACAAACTACCATGCGGATGGATGGTGAGAACAGACGAGTCTGTTTCGGAATCATCTTAATCATGCCCCTAACCATCATTTCGCATGCATAGAAATCTGCAATCACGCCGTCACGCAGCGGGCGAACAGTACGAATCATCGTTCCGCCCTTACCGATCATTTGTTGTGCCTTACGGCCTACGGCAACCATTTTGTTGTCTGACATTGAGATGGCCACTACGGACGGTTCGTCAACGACAATTTTGTCGTCGCACATAATAATCGTGTTCGCCGTTCCCAGGTCAATGGCTATCTCCTGAGTAAAAGAAAAAAGTCCCATATATGTATTGTTTTTAATGCACAATCCGAAAAATTGCGCAAAGTTACAACTTTTTTTTCATATATGCAAGCGCGCGCGATTTTTTTTTATTTTTATAAAGAAAAAAAGAGTGACGTTTTTTGTCTCGTCACTCCTGCGCTCCCTCTAGGACTTGAACCTAGGACCCCCTGATTAACAGTCAGATGCTCTAACCGACTGAGCTAAGGAAGCATTAATTTTTCACAACCAATTTTTCTTTCATTTTCGAAAGCGGGTGCAAAAGTACTGCTTTTTTTTTATATATGCAAGTTTTTTTCAAAAAAAATTCGTATCTTTGCAAAGTTTTTTGATTTTTAACCCATTTTTGGACAAAAAATAATACAAATGAAGAAAATTTTAGGTTTAGGGAACGCACTTACTGATATCCTTCTTCAGGTTAGCGAGGACGATTTGCGTGAACTCGGATTTCCGAAAGGGAGTATGAACCTTATCTCCAAAGATCAGGCAGAACAAATTCAGTATCGTTTTCTGTCGGTGCGGAAAAGGATGGTAGCCGGCGGTTCGGCGTCCAATGCCGTCAATTGTGTCGCTGCTTTGGGTGGCAAAGCGGCATTTATCGGTAAAATCGGAAATGACGAAGTGGGCGATTTCTATCGCGAGGACATGCTCAAGAATGGGGTCAAACCTATTCTGCTTCTTTCGCAGACCGCGATGTCAGGTGTATCCATTGTGCTTGTCACACCGGATGGTGAGCGTACTTTCGCTACTTACTTGGGAGCCGCCGCAGAGTTGTGCGCCGATGATATTCAAAAGGATGCTTTCAACGGCTATGATATTTTCCATATAGAGGGGTATCTGGTACAGAACCATGACTTGATTGAAAAAGCCATCCGTCTTGCCAAAGAATCCGGATGCATGGTTTCGCTTGATTTGGCTTCTTATAATGTAGTCAATGAGAATCATGCTTTTCTTAAAGAGTTGGTCAAGAAATACGTGGATATTGTTTTTGCCAATGAGGACGAATCGTTTGCTTATACCCACCTCAATCCCGAAGAGTCGGTACAGGTGATAGCGGAACAATGTGACATAGCGGTTGTAAAGGTGGGCAAGAATGGATCCTATGTGCAGCAGGGTAGCAAGCGTCACCATATAGGCGCCATAACAACGAGTTGTACCGATTCTACCGGTGCAGGTGACCTTTTTGCCGGAGGTTTTCTCCATGCGCTGAGTGACGGTTTCGATATTCGCCGCTGTGCTGAGATTGGAACTATTGCGGCCGGACGAGTGGTAGAAATCATCGGCACCAAGCTTTCTGATGAAACATGGGAAGAGATCCGCCGTATTTGTGCGCTATACCGTGGCTTCATGCAGAAGTATGATAAAGAATAATTTTCCGTTTCCTAATTTTTAATTATTCCCATGAAATACCTATATTACCTATATCAATATTTGATAGCATGGCCGATTTTAGTGTTCCTCACTATTTTTACGGCCGTCTTCACCATATGTTGTTATCCGTGGCGCAACAAAGAGTTTGTGCATAAAGAGCAACAGTTTTGGTCCCGTTCTTTTTTCTGGCTTATGTTTATACCCGTTTCTTTGGACGGAGCAGAGCATATCCGGCAGGGACAGAGTTATGTGTTTGTAGCCAATCACCAGTCTATGTTTGATGTATGGCTTGTTTACGGCTGGCTTCCTGTAGTGTTCAAATGGCTTATGAAATCCGAGTTGCGGAAAGTGCCGTTTGTGGGGACGGCATGCAAAGCAGCAGGTCATATTTTTGTGAACCGCCGAAACGCCAAAGCGGCAATGGAGAGTTTGAAAGAGATAGAAAAACAGCTCACCAACGGAGTGTGCACTGTTATTTTTCCGGAGGGAACGCGCTCTCTTGACGGTGAGGTTGGGCGGTTCAAGCGCGGTGCATTCCAGATAGCAATAGATCTCGGACTGCCGGTTATTCCGCTTTCTTTGGACGGATGCTATGAGGTACTGCCTAAAGGGAAGCCTTTTCTAACACGTCATGCGGTGCATATGCACATAGGCGAACCGATAGATATTAAGCAATTCACGGATGCAGAGGGCAAACCGGATGCCAATGCCGCTATTGAGGCCGTGCGCAACGCGGTCATAAGCGGCAGAAAGACAAAATAAAAAGAATTAATAACAACAAAAAATATATAATACAATGTATTCGGATCCTACTACCTGTCTCTATTGTACGAACAATGAGACTCTTCACAATTTAATGATAGAGATTGCGCATTTGCGCGTCTCCCGTGCATTCCTGTTCAAAGAGCAGACGTATCACGGTCGTTGCTTGGTGGCTTATGACGAGCATGTAAACGACCTCAATGAATTGTCAGACGAGCAGCGCAATCTGTTCATGGCGGATGTGGCGGATGTGACACGCGCGATGCAGCGTCTTTTCCAACCTGAGAAAATCAATTACGGTGCCTATTCGGACAAACTCAGCCATCTTCATTTCCATCTGGCTCCGAAGTATGTGGACGGTCCTGATTACGGTGGCACATTCCAGATGAATCCGGGTAAAGTGTATCTCTCGGATGCCGAATATACCGAAATGGTAGAGGCGATGCGCAAAGAGTTGTCTGTTGTAAAGTGAAAGGTGCCCGACATTGCTTTTTAAGGAAATCATAGGACAGGATGCAGTGAAAAATCAATTGCGTCAGTCGGTACGCGAGGGGCGGATTGCTCATGCGCAACTCTTCACCGGAATCAGCGGCATAGGCAAACTGCAACTGGCGTTAGCTTATGCCCAGTATCTCAATTGTCCGCATCGGACGGAAGAGGATAGTTGCGGGAAATGTCCCACCTGTCTTCAGTACGAGCATTTGCAGCATCCTGATTTGCATTTTGTTTTTCCTATCGTTGGTTCAGACGAGACATGCGATGCTTTTCTTGAGCAATGGCGTGGCATTATACAGAACCGTCATTATTTCGATCTTGAGGACTGGCACAAAGCCTTGGGTTTGGAGACGAAACAGAGTATGATCTATGAGAAAGAGAGTGGGGAGATACTGCGCAAGTTGAGTCTCAAACCTTACGGGAACGGCTATAAGGTAATGATTATATGGCAGCCGGAGAAAATGAATATAACCACAGCCAACAAACTGCTTAAGTTACTGGAGGAACCACCGGAGAAGACCGTTTTTCTTCTTGTCTCCGAGCATCCGGAGCAACTGTTAGCCACTATCCGATCCCGTGTGCAAGCCATCCGCGTACCACGCTTGGAAACGGAAACTATTTCGGTGGCATTACAGCAAAGAGGCATGGAATCGACGAAAGCCTCCGATATTGCCCGTATTGCAAACGGTAGTTATCTCGCTGCACTGAAAAAAGCCGATGAATCCGAAGAAAATAAACAAGAGTTACGAGATTTTATCGCCCTCTTCCGTGATGCTTATACGGTAGGAGTACTACGTGACCCGCAGAAGAAATACGAATCTCTCAAGCGCCTTCGTCAGTGGAGTCTTGATATGGCGGACAGTAAGGTAGGAAGGGAGAAACAGAAGCATTTTCTGCAGTACGCACAGCAGCAGTTGCGAGAGAACTATATCCGTAATGCAGGATGTCCGGAACTCAATTACCAAATGGAAGATGAGCGTGATTTTTCCGTTAAATTCGCGCCTTTTATACATGACGGTAATGTGGAAGCCATCATGAACCAGTTGGATCTTGCTGAGCGTCAGGTTGAGCAGAACGGCAACGCAAAGATGATTTTCTTTGATCTTTGCTTGCAGATGATAGTGCTAATTAAAAAGCCCAAAATTTAATAATCAATAGCCAATAATAACAAACAGATTATGAAAAAATATACCGTTGGAATCGGTCATAATGAATTAGGAGCGGCTGCCACCAAGCGTAATTCCGCCCATATGTTGCCGGTTAGTGACTGGTTGTCTGATTTATCCGAGAACACTCGGCTAACAGACTTGATTGAGGTACAATTCAAAAATACGCGAAAGGGTTATTATCACAACAACACGGGACTGCCCTTGGAGAAAGGAGTCAAAGTGGTGGTAGAAGCCAATCCCGGCTATGATGTAGGAGAGGTTGTCCTCACCGGCAAACTGGTTGAATTGCAGATCAAGAAGAATAAAATCGATTCGTCTCGTTATGAGATCCGACAGGTTATTCGCGTAGCCACAGAAGAGGATTTGGAGCGTGCTTCCCAAGCACATGAGCGGGAGCATGAGACGATGATTAAGGCTCGTGAACTGGCAAAATCGCTTGGATTGGAGATGAAGATAGGCGATGTAGAGTATCAAGGTGATGGCTCGAAAGCTATTTTTTTCTATATCGCAGACGGTCGTGTTGATTTCCGCCAACTCATCAAAGTGTACGCCGAGACTTTCCGCATTCGCGTAGAGATGAAGCAGATAGGCGCCCGTCAAGAGGCAGGACGAATCGGAGGAACGGGTCCTTGCGGGCGAGAGTTGTGTTGTTCCACGTGGATGATTAATTTCTCCTCTGTGGGAACGGGTGCGGCTCGATTACAGAATATATCTCCTAACCCTCAGAAATTAGCAGGCATGTGTGCCAAACTAAAATGCTGTCTCAATTACGAGGTGCCGGTTTATGAAGATGCATCCAAACAGTTACCCTCGCGTCATGCAACCTTGGATACCAAAGACGCTACATGGTATTTCTTCTCTTCCGACCCATTGGCAGGAACGGTGACATACTCATCTGATCCTCAAAGCGGCGTCAATCTGACAACGCTTTCGGCGGCCCGTGCGCATGAGATTATAGCCATGAACCGGAAAGGAGAAAAGCCCGACACGCTGGCAGGAACACGTGCTATATCGGCGGAAATAGGTTACCAGACAGGGCATGGCGATGTAACGCGATTTGACAAAAAGAAAAAACGATCGAATAAAAAATGAGAAAAAGTAAGTCCGCCAACGAGTTTGGCACTCACAGAACCGTCAGGTGGTTAGCCGTTATGTTGGCAGCGATGTCGTTAGTATCGTTTACTTCGTGCAGAAACGATATTGTCTATAGTCGTTTCGTTCCGATATCCTATGGCGGGGGATCGGTTGTCTCTCAAGAGAAATGGCATATGGACTCGGTGGCTCGTTTTGACTATTCCATTGATGATGCGGGCGCATCGTATAGCATCATTGTCTATATACGCCATAACGGATCATATCCCTACCAGAACATGTGGCTTTTTGCAGGGGATAGTTTATGCCGCGACACCTTAGAGTTCTATTTGGCAGATGACCGCGGACAGTGGTTGGGAGAGCGTCATCACGGATTCATAGAAATGCCAGTGTTACTGGAGGAGAATAAGCATTTTGCAGATACGGGCGCGTATTATCTGGAGATCCAGCACGGTATGAGAGACACGCTTCTTCGCGGAGTGACGGATGTGGGAGTGGAGATAATCAAAAATTAGTCGGAAATAGAAGTTCGAAAGCAATGGGTTAATATGGGCAAGAACAAACTGAAAAAGTTCGCTGAAATGGAGACTTTCTCCAATGTGTTCCAATGCAGCACGCAGGAAACACCGTTTCCCATGGCGGGTCATTGGCGCGATAAGTATTTCCGTAATGACCATCCGATTGTGTTGGAGTTGGGTTGCGGTCGTGGGGAATATACGGTGGGATTGTCGAAGAAATATCCGGAAAAGAACTTTATAGGCGTAGATATAAAAGGAGCGCGCATGTGGGCAGGCGCGCGCGAAGCTATTGAGCAAGAATTGAAAAATGTGGCATTTCTGAGAACGAACATTGAGTTCATCACTTCCTTCTTTTCTCCCGATGAAATCGATGAAATATGGATTACTTTCTGCGACCCTCAGATGAAGAAAGCCACCAAGCGTTTGACGAGCACATGGTTCATGCAGCGCTATCAGCGTATTGTCAAACCCAGCGGTCTTATGCACCTCAAAACCGACAGTCCGTTCCTCTATACCTATACCAGAGAGATGCTGCGGCTTAATTCCTATCCGGTGATTGCCGACACAGATGATTTGTATGGGAAAGAATCTGCCGTCTCCAGTCTTCCATCTTCCATTTTTGATGACGCAAGAGCTTTACAGACTCATTATGAGAAACAATGGTTGGATCGAGGCATGAAAATCAAATATCTCGCTTGGCAACTTACCCATTTGACCTTGTTCAATGAGCCGAACATAGAGATAGAGAAAGATTCTTACCGTTCCTACGGGCGTAATTACGTCAGTCCGAAGTAGGATGAAATTTGCGCATGTCAAAAAAAGCAGTACCTTTGCACCGTCAAATAATACTATAAATTGTTTTAATAAAGTTGTACAGTTATGAAAAAGATTTATCTATTTGCAATAGTAAGTTTGATAACTTTCTGGACAAATAAAATAATTCCTCTACAAGAAATAAAATATGGAGCCAAGCATTTAAACAGAGGCTCTTCTGCACTGTCAACAACTCATTCATTGCAAAAAAGTTATGAAACCAAATCTCAAGAGAATCATTAGTACGATTCTTCTTGCCATATTGATATTCGGATCTATTGCTTGTTCAATTAAAACCCGAAAACATATACCATGGGAGGAAGTGCTTACTACTAGATTCTGGATTCTTGCAATTCTTCATTTAATCCCATTATACTTTGTCGCGTGGTCATTTGAAGATCATTACGAATCATCAATGGAATATCGTATTTTTTAGGGATTATAGCGTTTTGCTGGGCCATAGTATTGGGCATTATATGGCTGTTATGTCATTTTATTTTGGGCTTTGATTTGTTGTAAATTATACATAGTTATGAAGAAATATGTGAGTGTAATGTTTTTTATTATGTAGAGTATCATTCAAACGGTAATTTTACGGAACACCATATGTGTAAAAACGGGGGGAGGATTTTTATCATACGCGATAAGGATGCGAAAGGAAAAAGGAAATGAAAATTTACATACAAATTATATTTCTCGTTTTTCTATCTATTCACATGACGCAATCATTACAGGCGAAAACTGAGAATAATATATGTGATACATATTCAGACTCTGAATGGATTCTATGGTTTGCAGATTCATTAGAAGTTAATGCAGAGATGACTGAACTGCGAAATGAATATCTATTCTGTCGCCTAGAATCTGATTCTGCTGCAAGTTTCATACAATTCCTTTGTTCTGCTGTGAATCGGAAAAACCGAAAAAGTATAGAAAGGGAATTACAAAAGCCAATACATGACGATATTAACATCGACAGATGCATATATAATGTATCTAAATCAAGAATCAGCACGCGATTTAAGAGATGGATGATTTTTCACCTAAAACAGGCATGTATGAAGAATAATAGACAGGAAAACGGATGAGAGTGGTCCAAGAATGGTAATGGCCTATAGACCGCTTAAAGTATAGATCAGAAACGGCGATTAGGAGCATATCAATGACAGGAAATACGAACCCGTCAAGGAACCCGTCAAGGAATAGGACTTTCAACCGTTAAATCGGCGTTTCGGGTTTTGACCCAATAGCCAATAAACTATCCTGCGATTCGCTCAATGAAGCGGGTCGTTTTTTTTGTAAGTATGCCGGAGACACACTCGTCGGCACGTTGCCACGGGCATTCCGTCTCCGGTGTACTTTATGACAAAATATGATTTTCTTTGCGCTCTGCATCAACAGGGCGTACTTCAACCACTCACAAAAGAGTACGGTTTGCCTTCTTATGCCAAATGGATGGAGTATTACGAATTCTATCTTGCCCATCCGAATCTCAGTTACACCGAGATATCCTATGAATTCCAAGCATCTCGCGCTACCATCTATCGGGTAATCCGGTTCAAGCAATCCCCTCATCAGGCTGCCGTTTCAAAAATTTGAAACGCATATATCAATAAATTTCCGTACCTTTGCAGCCAGAACGAAAACACCACAGACCATGCACGGGAAGGTGCAGTTCTGTTTGGATGCCAACGGGCTACCAGTCGCCTGCACCAGCGTAGAGGAAGACCTACACATTTTGCGGAAACATTAATGCAGGAAGCACGTGACAGCGGATTGCTGCAAGCCATCCTCATCAATAGCCGCAAAGAGTATATGTTACATCATCAACAACAGCTTTTTGACGAGGTTCCTGTTCGTTTAGTACTGTTAGCCCCCCATATAAGGGGGGGTAACGTACGTACTAAAGAACGAGAGAGGGAACCTGTCAACCGGAGGCGGAGTAACAGGGTAAAAACACGCGAAAAGGACGGTACGGAGACGTCCGTAATGGTCGCGTAATGGTCGCGAGATTGTCAGGTAAAAGAGTTGTAAGAGGCAGTAAAATGAATGATAAATACCAGAAAGGAGGTGCAAAAAAATGCTTGTAGAATTAATTATTCCCATAGACCGGTTGCGAGGTCAGTTAAATAAAGACGGTTACTATTTCCGCATGTACAGAGGTCAGCAGATAGTGCAGCGCTGCCCTGACAGGAGCGGGCATGTCAAGACAGCGGCAGAGGCGGAGAATCAAAGACGATTTGCGGAGACATGGGGAAGAGGAAAGAGGAAAAGGGGAAACTTTAAGAGGGTGTGTCAAAAATCGATAGCGGATTTTTTATAAGTCAAAAATTACCCAAAATTATCCCAAAAATCTTTATATTCGTCAACAATTAAAGACAATTATCAACAATTATTAATTACAAAGAGGGCGCGTCAATCGTTTTGACACACCCTCCAGGAAACGAACTAAACGTTCGAGCGTAGCGAGACAAGAATTAAGAAGCCGGTGTCCCATGCCGGACAATATTTACCATTGGATAACGAAACCGGCATGGACGTTGATACCCGCTTGCGGGAAATACCATACGTAGGTGCCATCTGTGCCTCCGTTGTTGACATATTTGGTGTCAAAGAGGTTGTTCAACTGACATCTGAGTGTAATGTCCGGAATATTCTTCGCATTGTGCAGTTTGTGGAAAGGAAGAGCATAGCTCATCATCAGATTGGTGACGGAATAGGTTTTCAACTTCGCATTGGGGTCTTCATTATTTCCCAAGAACTGGCTGCTGACCACGAGAGTCTGCAAGTCGGCATTAAACCCGGCATAATGAAAACTGAAGACGTTTCCGGCAGTCCAGTCTGGAGAGAAGGAGATAGTCCGCCATTGTGCGACATCTTTCCAACGGTTACGGCTCCAAGTCAGATTCCCTTTCCAAGTCAGCCAGCGTGTCCACTCAACGCCAAACTGCAACTCTGCGCCACAGCGATACGAGTCTTTCACATTGGTGGTGATGAGGTATCCGACGCTGCTGATATCACCCGTGGTGATGAGTTGGTTGTCATAGTCCATGAAATAGAGGTTCAGTCCTATCGTCCACGGCAGAGAATAACCGTTTTTCATCATGCCCGTAGAGGAATAACTGTAACCCAATTCGTAATCATATAATACTTCCGGAGTGGGGTCTGTCGGCTTCGTATTTGTAACAAAATTATTACGTGTCGGCTCTCGGTGAGCAAGCGCAAAAGTAGCGGACAGGCGGTGTCCTTTGTTCTCGTACGTCAGTCCTGCTTTAGGGTTGAAGAAATGCCAGGTATGGTGTTTGTTGATAGCTTCTTTCATATCCAAAGCACTGGTTTCTTCATTGTCACCCCAAATCCGATAGTCCACGAGCCGGTACTGTAGATCTCCGTAGAGACTCAGTTTCTCTCTGCCGCGATGGAGTACCCGCCAGTTGGCTTTGGCATAGATATTTCCGTCCGTCTTCACGCCAAAGCCCTCGTAATAGGGCATGAACGCATTTCCGACACACGTGGTATCTATATTACCGTATTGCAAACCACGGTACTGATTCAGCGCCAAACCCATCTGTACGTCCACTTTTTCATGAACGTATTTACTGGTCAGGATACCTCCGTAGAAATGGTTCCTCAAGCCCTTTTGGGTAATATTGTCCGCCTGATAAGTTGTCCAGTCCGCCATCAGCATTTCGTAATAACCGGTTCCATAAGTATAGTGCGCGGTAGCGGAGAGCGTCCAATGGTGGTTGAATCGATGTCCGACATGCAGATGTACGTGATGCTGCTGATAGTTGTCGGTCTGGTTGTCATAATAGGCGATATTGCCGTTTTTGTCCAAATATTCGCCAGCCGGATTGTATCGTCTGTTCGCGCCAGCCAACCCATATGCGGTGTTATAATCCACACCATACCAAGCCATATAGGTTTTCTCTTTTCCCCCGAAAGCAGTGAGTGTGACCGCAGTCTTCATGTTCTGCCATCCCACCTCTCCCTGATAACTGAGCAAGTCCGACCATGCGCGCTCGATGTATCCGTCGGAGTTTACTTTGGAGAATCGTCCGCCGATATGCCATGCCCCTTTTTTCTGTAACCTGTCTCCGAGAAAGACATCTGCTTTGACCATTTCACGGAAGGTGTTGTACATGCCACCGTTGAAATCGAGTTCGGCTCTGACTGGTCCGGGATGAGTGCTCTCCGGCACGGTGGCATCAAGGGTACGAAGGTTCACACTGGCACCGAAACTACTACCGCCATTAGCACTCGTTCCGACCCCTCGTTGTACCTGCAAACTGCTCACACCGCTTGCCATATCGGTGAGGTTGACCCAAAAGACTCCCTGACTCTCAGCATCGTTGAGAGGCACCTCATTGATAGTCATGTTGATACGTGTCTGATCGGTACCTCGGATATGGAAATAGGTGTATCCAACTCCCAGTCCGTCATCACTTGTAACCACCAATGATGGACTGGAACTCAACAGATAGGGCAGGTTCTGCCCCGTGTTATCGCGGTTCAGCTCCGCATGCCGCATCTCCTGCTTGCTGTTGGTGGTCTGCATGACCGGCGCACTAACTACAATATCGTCAATCTGCCTGCCGATAATAGTCAGCGTGTCTTCGTCATAAGACGACAGTTGTTCACTCGTTTGCGCTTGCGCACAAACAACAAAAGACCCGATGGTCCAATAAAAAACCCAATGGAAAATGGGAAAATGTGCTAATGTTTTCATTTCCTTTAACAGCATTATCTGTTCAAGTTCAACGGGTTTATGTTCTCAGCCTTTCTGGCTCCCCGAATGACTTTGAATATGTTTTCGACTGCAAAATTACTACAAATATTTCGAATATGCAAGAAAAAAGCGAAAAAAAGTGGTTTTTATACTACATTTTATTTGCGCATTCGGAATATTTGTAGTAACTTCGGTCCTCCCTACTTAAAAGCAGGGTCCCCCCGAAGTTACAGTCGCACAGTCGTGCGAATAACAAGGCTTTCCCGCTAAAAAATCAAATAAATTCGTTTTTTATCGTCAAATCCTTGTATATTCCAAATATTTGTAGTAACTTCGGTCCTCCCTACTAATAAGCAGGGTCCCACCGAAGTTAGTTCTTATCTCGCAAAATTGCTCGAACGATAATTACGCACATTTGTGCGAGTAACAAGGCTTTCCCGCTAAAAAATCAAATAAATTCGTTTTTTATCGTCAAATCCTTGTATATTTCAAATATTTGTAGTAATTTTGCAGGCGATTATTATTTTGAAGTGATGAAAAAGAAGTTCCTTAACGGCATAAACATCATGCTTGGTGCCATGAGCATAGGTTTGGCAGGCTGCCATGTAAGCAAACAGGCGGCGAGTGTCAGTGAGTCCTCTATGGGTCCGAAGAAATACGGTCCTCCGTCGGAAGTGGTGCGTCCGATGTACGGCGTGCCGGTAGAGGAGCCGTTGTCTCAAGACACCGTGTCCACTCCTGCTCCATCGCCCCAACCCGTACCTGTTCCCGACGAGCCGGTGGTTTGCAAATACGGTGTACCGGGAGGAAATTGGTAATGAATCTGCGGTTGAAAATAGCATTATGGTTGGAGAGTCTTCGTCGTCGTAATCTGAAGTCTCTTCATCCGCTCCAGCAGTTATTCTGGGAGTCCACGCTTCGCTGCAATGTGCATTGTCTGCATTGCGGCAGTGACTGTTTGTCGTCGGTGGAAACGCCGGATATGCCTGCGGAGGATTTTCTAAAAGTGATAGACACGGAGGTTACTCCTCACGTGGATCCCCATCGTGTATTGATTGTTATCTCCGGCGGCGAACCTCTGATGCGTACCGATCTTGCGGAAGTGGGAATGGCATTGAAAAAGCGCGGTTATCCGTGGGGAATGGTGACGAACGGTTTGGCGTTGACAGAGAAACGATTCCGTGAGTTGCGTGCAGCGGGTTTGCGTTCCATTACCGTGTCGCTTGACGGTTTGGAGGAGGATCATGTATGGCTTCGTCAGCATCCCTTGGCTTTTGAAGGAGCCTGCCGTGCCATCCGTTTGTTAGCGGCGGAACCCGGACTGACATGGGATGTAGTAACCTGCGTTAACCAGCGTACCATCGACCATTTGCCCGCAATACGTGATATGTTGTGGAGCATGGGTGTACGCGACTGGCGTGTGTTCGGTATAGATCCGATGGGGCGTGCGGCGGAAAACCCGGAGTTGCTGCTGACGGACGAACAGTTCAGTGACTTAATGGAATTTATCGCTGCCGAGCGTGAAGCAGGACGACATGTGTCCTATTCGTGCGAGGGTTATCTTGGCGACTATGAAGGTCGTGTACGGGATTATTTGTACCAATGCGCGGCGGGTATCAGTGTGGCATCCATCCTTATCGACGGCAGTATATCCGCGTGCACAAGTATCCGCGGAAAATACTATCAGGGCAATATTTACCGAGACTCGTTCTGGCGTGTATGGGAAGAGGAGTTCAAACCCTACCGAGACCGCAGTTGGATGCGCCAACAGGAGCCCTGCAAAGATTGCAAAGCCTTCTCTTACTGTGAGGGCAACGGCATGCATCTGCGTCGCGAAGACGGTTCGCTTATGCTTTGCCATCTGCAGCGGATAGAGCACGGGAAAAAGCAAAAGAAGGCAGTTAAAAGATTATCCGGATGGCTACTATTGCTGTCTTTCCTCTTTCATTTTTCTTTCAGTCCGGCTCAGGAGATAACCGTGAATCGTTTGGGCGAGACAGTCAACAGCGTTGAGGGACAGGAATTCGTGCCGGTTATATCTGCAGACGGGAAGACGCTTCTTTTCTGCGGCAAACACCGCAATGATAGTGTAGGCGGTGAAGATATCTATATCTCCCGTCATACTGCCGAAGGATGGAGTCCTGCGGAGCCGCTACGGGAATTATGCACGAAAGAGGGCAATGAGGCACCTCTGTCGCTTTCGGCAGACGGTATGAAGATGATTCTTTTCAAGAACGGCAAACTGTACATGTCTGTCAAAGGTGTAGAGGGATGGAAGGAACCGGAGTTGTTATCCGACGCAATCAATATATCCCCTTGGCAAGCGGACGCCATGATAACCAGTGACGGCAAAGCGTTGCTGTTCGCAGCCAAAAAGCAGACTTCGCACGAATGGGGTCTCTCTATCAATATATTTGTTTCCTTGTTAAACGAGAAGGGAGAATGGAGTGAACCTATCGATTTGGGTCCAAAGATCAATACGCCTCTGATGGACCGTTCTCCGGTGCTTCATCCGGATATGAAGACACTCTATTTCAGTTCTGAGGGCCATCATTCAAGCGGTGATTTGGATGTGTTTGTGTCCACTCGTCTGCGTGAGGATAGTTGGACTGAATGGTCAGAGCCCGTCAATTTAGGCAAATCTATCAACACGGAAGGGCGTGAATGCTGGTACAAGATTTCCACGGATGGAACGACCGCCTATTTTTCGAAGCAAGAAGGAGAAAACGCAGATATTTATTGCGCAGAACTGCCGGAAAACGTGCGTCCGAAGCGTGTAGCGACAGTCTCCGGCAAACTGACAGATCCGCATGGTAAGCCTGTGGAAGCAGTGATCAAATGGGAGAATCTGGAGACTCACGAAAACGTGGGACAGTCGCAGACGGATCCTGCCGACGGCTCGTTCTTTATTGTTCTGCCGGAAGGAAAGAACTATGGATATTATATTGACGACGAGCGTTATTTCCCTATCTCCTCCAATATTGATTTGCGCGAGCGTAGTGAAACGGTGAGCGTGGAGCAGCATATCACCGTTGCCAGTCTGCAGCAGATGGAGGAAGAACATATACCTATGCCGCTCAACAATTTGTTTTTCAATACCAACGAGTCGGAACTCCAACCGGCGTCTCTCAACGAGTTAGAACGTGTGGCAGAGATTTTGAGCAATCATCCCTATTGTGTGGAGATAGGCGGTCACACGGACAACATTGGATCGGATGCCGCCAATCAGCGTCTGTCGG
>Ga0310694_10001971_pt1 | contig 21982 bp, 15 predicted proteins | sample 174DNAGHGhighgp2_FD_203884 | JGI IMG/M metagenome (GOLD analysis project Ga0310694, IMG submission 203884) | Sheep rumen microbial communities from Palmerston North, Manawatu-Wanganui, New Zealand - 1742 DNA GHGhigh gp2 (v2) (version 2) | ecosystem: Host-associated > Mammals > Digestive system... | reverse complement strand
GGCGTTCCTTGCTGCCTTTGCCAAAGATGCGCAAGAAGCCGTCTTCCTTGTAGATGTTGCTGATTTGCAAACTGATAAGTTCCGAAACGCGAAGACCGCAGCCGTACATGACCTCAATCATGGCTTTGTTGCGGTGGCCGGTGGGTTGGCTGAGGTCGATGCTGTCGATCATCTTTTGGATTTCCTCATAGCTCAGCACTTCGGGGAGATGGCGGCCGAGAGTGGGAGAGGAGATGAGCAGGGTGGGGTCTTTGTCGGCAATTTCCTCTTGAGTCAGATAACGCCAAAATGACTTCAGCCCTGATAGGATGCGGGCCTGCGAAGTGGCGCCTATGTTGAGATCGAAGAGATAGGCGAAGAAGTTCTCGATATCGTCTTGTTTGATGTCGTCAATTGCTGTAGAGACGGTGCATGCACCGTCTCTACATTCAAGATATTGCAAAAACAGATGGACGTCATGGCAATAGGCCTCCACACTGTTTTCTGACAGTGAAAGCTCCAGCCTAAGATAGTCGGCGAAGTGCTTGATGAGGTTGGGACTGAGATTGACTGGCGACTTGTCCATGGGTTTGTTTTTGCAAAGGTAAGGTTTTTTGGCGGTCGGCTTTGCGAAATCGAAAAAAATGTAATTTTGCAGCCCGAAAAACCAATTTGAAGTTGCGCCCGACACGGAGTTAGGGTATATATCAATGAAGAACAAATGGAAAAGAAGCATTTTATGGTTAATGGCCATTATTGCAATGACAACTTTAACGGGATGTCCGAGTAAACCGGAACCTCAGCCAGAACCCCTGCCAGAATCGATGGATCTAGTGGTCGTGACCCAGACCGATAGTATTACCGGAACTCATGAAGAGAACAGTGCCAACTCGGCATCGATTACGCTTGACGCACCTGTGGAAGGCCCTCAAGCACTTTTGGATGCAGTCATGGCGCTGGCCAACAGTGAGCTGTATGCTTTCTGTGAGTTTTGTGCCCATTTCGACGAGGACATCGCTTCTTTCAGCAAGGAAGAGATGTATACCAAAGACGGTGCACAACTGCTTAACCATTATATGGAAAAGTACAAACCGTTGATTCAAGACAGCGTGTGGAATGTGTTTGACCGCACTCTTGCCATGGAAGCTCAAACGGATTTGTTTGTGACTTACGGAGTGGAGCATTTCCATTGCGGTGCCTCATGTGGCTCTGAGAAGTATTACTACACCTTCGACAAGAAAGATGGCCATCAGATTGGCGAGATCATCAGCCACGAAAACCTCGTCCGCTTCTTTGAAGAACATCCGGAATGTGCTACCATCGAGGAGTCAGAAGAAAACCCTAGTTGGACTTTCAATCCTGAGGATGAATATGAGAATACCCAATTCGGATTGTTGGCCGATAACTTCATCTTGGTCATTGAGGGCGTCAGCAATCATTACATTGTGTCAAAGATTCCGTACGACTTGATTTCCTCATATCTCTCGTCCGAAGCACAAGCTTTGGTGGTGAAGAAATAAGATATTCGCTTAAATAACGACAGAGTAATAAGAAACACGGAGCAAGTTTGGTCTTGCCCCGTGTTTTTCTTTGGCATTCCATGGCGAGGATGATAAAACAATTCGCAATGGCGCTTTTTCATTGCTATGGCGTTGTTTTTTTCTATCTTTGTCCCGAAATAGAAAGCTAATCTTTATAAACATGAAAAACACTAGACTAAACTTATTGTTTGCGGCAGTTTTTGCATTCTTAATGCTTACTGGCTGCTCGAACAACAAAGAAAACAAAAATGAACCAGCCACATCCAATGTGGTTTCCTTTGACGAAGTATTGGCAACCAGAAGAAGCGTCCGTAGCTACGATGCTACCAAGACCATCAGCGAAGCTGAGGTGCGTGAATTGCTCATCGCCACGCAGGAAGCACCGTCTTGGGCCAATCAACAGCCTTCGAAATACTATGTGGCCATGAGTCCGGAGAAGATTGAGGCTGTATCTAATCTTGTGGGTGACCGCAACAAGCAGAACATCGCTGGTGCTCCTGTGCTGATTGTCTCCACTTTCGAGAAGGGCAAGTCGGGTTTCTTCCGTGGTGAGCAGACCAACGAGGTGGGCGATGGTTGGGGCGCTTATGACAACGGCCTCAGTAATGCCTATTTCATCTTAAAGGCCCGAGCCAAAGGTTTCGACACGCTCATCATGGGCATGCGCGACTCCGACGAACTCCGAAAGTTGTTCAACATTCCCGAAAACGAGGAAGTGATGGCGGTCATTTCGTTAGGCTATAGGTCGGGCGAGCCTCGCCAGCCCGAACACAGGCCGTTGGAGGAGGTGGTGCAGTTTTTCTAAATAAATCGATTGTATATTTTCGTATGTAAAAACAGTGTACCTTTGCAAAAATCTTAAAAAATAACGAATCCTATATGAAAAAGCATTTGTTTTTCCTGATTATGGCATTTCTTTTATGCCAAGGGCTTACGGCCCAAAACGCGGGCTCGTTGAGGTTTTTCAACCTCATCCTGCCCGACAACACATTGGTCAGCTATGAACTGGCTGACGGTATTGACATCCATTTCCAAGATAGTATCATGGCGGTGAACGACCTGAACTTTTACATGGAAGAGGGTGTGAAGTATTATTTCTCGGAAGACGAGGTTAATGCTGTGAACGAAAATTCGGATGACAATAGCTATGTCGCTGGCGACAAGCTGTATGTGAAAAGCTCTGGCACGGGAAACATCGTCATCTCCGACGTGTTGGGTCGCGTGGTGTACAACAAGCCTAACTGCAAGGAATGTGTCATTGACCTTTCGTCGTTTGCGCGCAACACCTTTTATGTCATCAGAATCAACAACCAAACCATTAAATTCTTGAAGCGATGAAGAAATCTGTATTCCTTATAGCCTTTTTGCTGATTGGCTTTTTATGCTTTGGTCAAAACGAGAGACCATACGTCATTAAATACAAAACGCAGAGCGACACTATCTATCACCATACCCGATCCGTAAGTGGCATCCATATTGATGCCTCGGGACAGGAGTTGATTCACGAAGACGGAACGGACTGGTCGTCATTGACGGATTTGGATACCGTTTATATCTATCGCTCCGATATTGTCAATCCCACCTATGTTCCGATTGACTGGAACGAGGCCTCGTTGATTTCTTCAAACGATAGTATCGGCGACTACCAAATCCAGTTCAATGGAGAGATACCCGAGTTGCAGCCCGGTTCTGTCATCACCATTGACCAAGACACTGTGGTGCATTATATCTTCGTTGAATCGGTTGATGTGAACGGCAACATGGTGAGCGTCACCTCAACCGAAGCCTATCTCACGGATATTTTCGCTGACGTGGATTTTACCCTTACAACGGACGAAGGTGGAAAGTCATCTGCACAGGGGAATGTGTTCTATCCTGTTGCTGCATTCATTCAAGATGAGCAAGGTGTTTTCAGCGCTTTGGATTTGGAACGTTCGCGAGATTGGGGCTTCACCCACGACTTGTGGCAATTCGGTGCCAATTATGACGGCGAGGTGTTGTCTTCGGGAAACAATTACTCCATTTACATGGAAAGGATGAATTTTAATTTCGATCTCGACATTGAGATGTATATGAACTTCAGTGGTAGGGATGTTTTTGATATTGTGGGCAACCTGATTGAAAGGTACAGGAGCAGGGCCTTGAATGTGAATGCAGCTCTGCATGGCTCTTTCGATACTGAACAGATGTTACGTTGTGATATCTTGGGAAGTTGCAGTTGGAACCCAGGTTATGACATCTGGAAACACAACCTGTTTCCTCCATTGACTGTTAGGTTTTTGGTATATGGGGTGCCTGTTATCCTTAAGTTGAACTCCGACTTGTACAGACAGGTACAAGTGACGGCAAGCGGCGAGATTTCGGCTTATACTGGCTTTACTGACAATGCAGATGGCCGAATAGGTTTTGAGTGGAGCCAAAACGGTGGGATAAGTCCTGTGGCTACTTTCTCGAATACATTCGACCTTACGCCTCCCACCGTGGAAGGCTGTGGCAGCATACAAGGCAAGGTTTGGGCATTTCCTCGTGTGAGGATTTTGCTCTATGATATTGTCGGTCCTTCTTTTGACTTCAAGCCTTACCTTACAACGACATTGAGCGGAGGCTTCAAGGAAGAATTGTTGGGACAATCCAATGACTTCTGCGCATGGAGTCTCGATTGCAATACAGGCCTGGATGCCGCCTGTGGCCTGAGCATCATGCATCCTATTTTTAGTGGTTATGAGATACAGCACTATTCCACGCCTAACTGGAACCTCATTGACAGACCGTTGTACCATTCTCCGAAAAGAATCCAAAAGGTTTCACTTGAAGGCACTGGACAAATGAAAACGGCGACTTTTAATGTGTTTGACCAAAACTATCTGTTCAACATGGAAGTGCTTACTCCATTGTGGCAGTTCGTGAAGTTTAAGGCGGATGGCCAACTCTCTTCCGAATATGGCATAGCCCAAAACGGACAAGTGACGGTGAACTGGACTCCAACAAGCAATGATGTTCTTTATGCCAAACTGTATGACATCAACGGCAATGTGATGTCTTGGGACACAATACATGCTCCTGAAACGCCAGAGCCACAAGGCGACTGGGTTGACCTCGGCCTGCCGAGCGGCCTGCTCTGGGCCACGCGCAATGTGGGCGCCAGCAGCCCCGAAGATTTTGGTAGCTATTTTGCATGGGCTGAAACCAGCCCTAAGAGCGAGTACAACTGGGGTACATACCAATACACATGCAATTATTGGCATGAAGATTTGACAAAATACTGCAATGATCCCAATTATGGTTGTAACGGCTACACTGACAATCTAACCATCCTGCAGCCTGGTGACGATGCGGCTACAGCCAATTGGGGTGGCACTGCTCGCATGCCTACAAAGGAAGAATGGCAGGAATTATACGACAACTGCAATTTTGTATGGACAACGCAGAACGATGTAAGAGGAAGGCGTTGTATTGGACCTAATGGTAATGTTATCTTCTTTCCTGCAGCAGGTTATGGTTACCATGATGTCCATAACGATGTTGGTTATCTTGGTTATTTTTGGTCAAGTTCACTCGACATAGAAGAGCCGTACAGAGCAGGAGTTTTTGGATTCCGTGAGGACTATTTATTCGTGAGTATACAGGTTCGATATTTGGGACTCTCTGTGCGGGCCGTGTGCGAGAACTAACCATTGTTACGTTACGGGCAAGACTGGCGAAAGCTAAGGAGCAGTCGGGCGAGGCGCGCGCAGGGCGCGCTACCCAACCTCGCTCGGCTGCTCCTTAGCGACGCAGCAAATAGCGTCTGGAAGACGCAACTACACTAACCGTAGGTCAGCGACCTATGGGAACACAAACCAAACAAAGCCCCATAGGGGCGAAAGAGCGAAAGAATGTCACAACTGAAAGAAATACTCGAAAAAGAACGTGAACGCAGCACAATGGAACAATGCTAGGTCATCCACTTGTTTCGTGAGGGCACTTTCTATCGTGCCTACGAGTGGAGCGCATGGCTGTTTGCTACAATGGCAAACAAATAGAAAATATAAAACCAAAACACGGGACAAGATGAATCTCTTGCCCCGTGTTTTTTTAGGTGCTTGCCTTATCAATCCAACGTGTGGATAACAAGACCTGATCTGAGTTTAGGCTCAAACCAAGTGGTCTTGGGAGGCATGATGTTGCCGGTGTCGGCGATGTCGATGATTTGCTTCATGCTCACTGGATAGAGCGCGAAGGCAACCTTCATCTCACCGCTGTCGACGCGACGCTTCAGCTCGCCGAAGCCGCGGATACCGCCAACGAAGTCGATGCGCTTGTCGGTGCGGAGGTCCTTGATGCCCAGAATCTTGTCGAGGACAAGGTTGCTGAGGATGGTGACGTCCAACACACCGATGGGATCGTTGTCGTCGTAAGTGCCGGGTTTGGCCGTCAGGCTGTACCACACGCCCTCGATGTACATCGAGAAGTTGTGGAGCTTGTTGGGCTTGTACTCGGTGTCGCACTCGCAGTGGCAGGGGAACTCGCAGTTGCACTTGCCGCCATCCTTGGTGCAGTTGCATTTGCACTCGATGTCGAAGTTCTCTTGCAGGGCTTTGAAGAAGTCCTTGGTGCTGAGGCCGTTGAGGTCTTTCACGACGCGGTTGTAGTCGATGACGTTCAACTGGTTGTCGGGGAAGATGACGGTCATGAAGTAGTTGTACTCTTCCTTGCCGGTATGGGCAGGGTTCTTCTCTTTCTTCTCCTGGCCGACAAGGGCAGCAGCAGCGCTACGGTGGTGACCATCGGCGATGTACATGGCCGGGACCTTCTTGTCGAACAGCTCGACGAGGCGGGCGATGGTGGCCTTGTCGTCGATGATCCAGAAGCGATGGCCAAAGCCGTCTTCCTTGGCGATGAAGTCATAGATAGGCTTCTCGGCAGTGATCTTGCTCACGATGGCATCGATTTCGGCGACGGCAGGGTAGGCGAAGAACACAGGCTCGACGTTGGCGTTGGTGAGGCGGACGTGCTTCATGCGGTCCTCTTCCTTGTCCTTACGGGTCAGCTCGTGCTTCTTGATGACCTTGTTCACATAGTCTTCACTATAGGCGCATGCCACGATGCCATACTGCCAGTGGGCGTTGGCGTCGGTGGGGTTCATGCTCTGGGCATAGATGTAGAGCTTTTCCTCTTGGTCTTGCTTAATCCATCCGAAGTCCTTGAAGCTGTTGAAGTTTTCAACGACTTTCAGATAGGTCTCGAGGTCGCTGTCCTTGTGGCCTTCGGGCAGGTCGATTTCGGCCTTGGTCACGTGGAGCAGGCTATAGGGGTTGCCTTCGCATTCCTTGCGTGCCTCTTCGGTGTTCAGCACGTCGTAGGGACGGGAGGCGAGTTTCTGGACGATGTCCACGCCGGGACGCCATCCTTTGAACGGTTTGATAACTGACATTGTATTAGGTTTTAATTGATAGTTCTTTGTTTGTTTTCTGACAGTCAGACTTCTGGGTTATTGACTGAATCATGTTTCTGAAAAGAGATAATCAGTGCACCAATCATCTTGGTGAGTTCCATCAGTTCGTTGCGGATGTCGGTTTCTTGGGTCTCGTCAATGAGTGATTGTTTGGAGGCCAAAGCGCAGAGCATCACGCATTTGCCGATATTCGACTTGGCTTTCTGCAAGTACTCGATAAACTCCGTTTTTGAACGGCCGGCACCTTCGATGATGTTGGCAGAGATATGTCCGGCTTCGGTAAGGAACTGGTCGACGATGATCTTTTGGGCGTTTGTTTGGACGGTGTTGCTGAGGGAAAGGATGGCATTGATGAAATCGACGGATTTGTGATATATGCGGAGTCCCTCAAATTTGAAGAAATTGGTGGGTTTTGTGGTTTCCGGAATCATTATCAGGCAATTAAGGAAAAGACACCACAAGACAAGCTTGCGGTGTCTTTCGCTGTTGGTTAATTATTTGTTCACTTGGAAGCGCTTGTTGCCAGTCTTGAAGAAATCAGCGATCTGGTTGGCAGCGGCCAGGCCAGCGTTGATGTTGGCTTCTTCGGTCTGTGCACCCATCTTCTTGGGGGTGGCGAAGTAGCGGCCTTCGAAGGCTTTGAACTCGGCGTCGGCATCGGGCATGATGTCGGTGATGTACTTGAGGTCGGTACGCTCGGCCATCAGCTTGAGCAGTTCGGGCTCGTTGATGACTTCCTTACGGGCGGTGTTGACGAGGATGCCACCTTTGTGCATCTTGTTCACCACAGCGTAGTTGATGCTCTGCTTGGTCTCGGCAGTGGCCGGGATGTGCAGGCTGACCACGTCGCAGGTCTCGAAGAGGGCGTCGCGGTTGGCGACGGCGTGAACGCCAGCCTCTTCAATCTTCTCGGCGGGGACGAATTCGTCGAAAGCGTAGACATCCATGCCGAAGCCCTTGGCGATGCGGGCGACGTTGCGACCCACGTTACCGAAGGCCAGCAGACCGAGCTTCTTGCCCATCAGTTCGCTGCCGCTCTTGCCGTTGTAGAAGTTACGGACGGCATAGACCAGCATACCCATGACGAGTTCGGCAACGGCGTTGCTGTTTTGACCAGGGGTGTTCATGGCCACGATGCCACGGGCGGTGCAAGCCTCGAGGTCGAGGTTGTCGTAACCGGCACCAGCGCGGACAACGATCTTCAGGTTTTTGGCGTGGTCGATGACTTCCTTCGTCACCTTGTCGGAACGGACGATGAGGGCATCGGCGTCGGCAACGGCCTTGTAGAGGTCATTGACATCGGTATATTTCTCGAGAAGAGCCAGCTCGTAACCGTTCTCTTCGACGACTTTTCTAATTCCATCAACAGCAACCTTTGCAAAAGGTTTTTCAGTTGCTACTAATACTTTCATTTCGTTTTGTTTGTTTTATGTGTTGTTTTTTATTGCTTCTGGCTTTTGGCCTCTGGCTTTTGGCAGTTCCTCCACATTTAGGAGATTGCGTTCCGCCTATGCGGAATGAGGGGCCCGCAATGAGGCCTAGGGTGGGGACTGCCAGGAGCCAGTAGCCAATGGCCAATAGCCGTTTTTACTTGTTGGCTTTTTCGAAATCTTGCATGCACTGGACGAGGGCTTCGACGGCCTCAATCGGGCAGGCGTTGTAGAGGCTGGCGCGGAAGCCACCGACGCTGCGGTGACCCTTGATGCCGACCATGCCGCGCTCCTTGGCGAAGGCCATGAAGGCATCTTGCTTGTCCTCGTAACCGGGGGCCATCACCCAGCAGTGATTCATGATGGAACGGTCTTCCTTTTCGGCGGTGCCGACGAACATGCTGTTGCGGTCGATCTCTTCGTAGAGCATTTGTGACTTCTTGGTGTTGATCTTGTTCATAGCCTCGACGCCACCGATGGTGTCCTTCAGCCACACGAGGGTCTCGTGCATCATGAAGATAGGCAGTACGGGCGGGGTGTTGAACATGCTGATGTTCTTGGCTTCTTCAGCAGCGTGGGTGCGGTAGTCGACCATCGTCGGCAGCGGGTTCATGTAGGCGCGGTCGCCGATGTTGCCGAGGATGTCCTTCTTCACGATGACGAAGGTCACGCCAGCGGGGCCGACGTTCTTCTGGGCGCCACCGTAGATGAGGCCGTATTTCTTCACGTCGACGGGACGGCTCATGATGTCGGAGCTCATGTCAGCGACGAGCATGATGGGGCAGTCCATGTCGTACTTGATCTCAGTACCGTAGATGGTGTTGTTGGTCGTGATGTGGAAGTAGTCGGCATCCAGCGGGATGGTGTAACCTTTAGGAATATAGGTGTAGGTCTTGTCTTCGCTGCTGGCGACGATGTCGACTTTACCGAACAGCTTGGCTTCCTTGGCGGCCTTCTTGGCCCAGACGCCGGTCTGGAGGTAGGCGGCCTTGGTCTTCATGAGGTTGGCGGGCACAGTGAAGAACTGTGTGCTGGCACCACCACCGAGGAAGAGAACTTCGTACTCCTCAGGGATGTTAAGGAGGTCGCGCCACAGTTGACGGGTCTCAGCCATGATGCGCTCCCAACCCGGGGTGCGGTGAGAAATCTCGGCGATACCGATACCGGTGTTGTCGAAATCATAGAGCGCCTTGACGGTGCTTTCGATAGCCTGCTTGGGCAGTACGCAGGGACCTGCGTTGAAATTAAAAGCCTGTTTCATTACAATTATTGCTTTAAATGTTTGATTTATAATTTGTTGATTAAGTTTAACTCGTTTATTTTGCTGCAAAGATAAGAAATAAAACCATGTGCCCAACCTTTTTTGAAATATTTAGGTTTTTCTATGGAATAACACTTGTTTTCCCATGAAAATCGCTACCTTTGCAACCTTAAATCAAAAACATCGTATAATGCAAAAAACTATAAAAACCATAGCAGCTTTAATGCTAGTGATAGGATTAGTTTGCACCGCTGGATGCAAGAAACACAATGCCGGTAACGGCACCTATAAAGGCCACGATTACATCGACCTTGGTTTGCCGAGCGGCACGATGTGGGCGACTTGTAATGTGGGCGCTGAAAGTCCCGATCAATACGGCGATTATTTTGCTTGGGGCGAGACCACGCCGAAAGACATCTATAATTGGAGCACCTATAACTACTGCAAAGGTGACTACAACCTGCTCACAAAGTATTGTAGCAAATCTGATTTTGGTTTCAATGGTTTCACTGACGATTTGGTCACCCTTCAACCGAATGACGATGCCGCCACAGTCAACTGGGGTGAGGGCTGGAGCACTCCGACCTATGACCAATGGGTCGAGCTGTTGAGAAAATGCACCCATTCTTGGACTACAATAAACGGAGTGAAAGGTTGTCTTTTCACTGCTCGTAATGGCAACAGTATTTTCCTGCCTGCTGGGGATAGCCGGTTTGACGAAGAGTCTCGCCTCATCGGCGACGAAGGCTCCTATTGGTCAAGTACGCTCTACAAGTACGCTCCTGACGGTGTCAAAGGCTTCCAATTCATCATCAGTTTTGAGGACTGCGACCTCTACGACACCTTTGGTAGGGCATACGGCCGGACGGTTCGAGCTGTTTGCTCTTCTCGTTAGGACTAGCTTGTGCCGGAGATTTGGTTAATTTGATCAACCAAAACCCAACAAATATGAATCAACCTTTAATTAGTGTCATTGTCCGGGGCGTAATTTGTAGCGTAAATCATTGAAATTTAGCTTATTGGTGTATTGTGCAAAAAAAAATCTCCAAAACGATTGCCATTCCAATAAAATGTTGTACTTTTGCACACTCAAAATCAAAAGGAAAGTAAGCGATGAAAAAAGACATTCACCCTAAGAATTACAGACTGGTTGTTTTCAAAGATATGTCGAATGATGTGACCTTCATGTCGCGCTCGACCATCAACACTAAGGAAACCATCAAGTGGGAAGACGGCAACGAATATCCTCTGGTGAAGCTCGAAATTTCCAGCGCATCACACCCCTTCTACACGGGTAAGATGAAGCTCGTCGACAGCGCCGGTCGTGTTGATAAGTTCAACAACAAGTACAAGAAGTTCTTCGAGAAGAAGGAAGCCAAGTAAGTTGAACCATGTCAAAAGAATGAAGCTCTTGCCAGTCGCGAGGGCTTTTTTTTTGCCTTGGCATCATTATTGTCGTATCTTTGCGCCATATATAATATAAGGTGTAAAACGACGGCAGACTGACAAAATGTCGCCCACATTTCAAAATGAATCTATGAGTTTTAAGTTAGATACTGAATTGTTTTCCGATATGATGGACCAAAACTCTGAGTTCATCCCCGTGCTGACTATTGAGGACGAGCGCCTCGGCCAGGACGAAGAGGTGCCGGAGGAACTTCCTATATTGCCTTTGCGTAACTCGGTGCTCTATCCGGGTGTCATCATCCCCATCACCGTGGGACGCGACAAGTCCATCCGACTGATTAAGGAATACTATAAGAAACGCAAGGCTATTGGAGTCATCGCGCAGACCAATGCTGACGTGGAAGACCCCTTGCTTGAAGACTTATATAAGGTGGGTACTACTGCCCAGATCATCAAGACGCTGCAGATGCCCGATGGCAACACGACGGTTATCATCCAAGGCAAACGCCGCTTTGAGGTGGTGGCGGCTACCCAGACTGAGCCATATCTAAAGGCCGCAGTCGTTCCATACGCCGTGGCCGAAGAAATCCCCAATACAAAGAAATTCAATGCATTGGTACAGTCGGTCAAGGAGTTGGCCATTCAGGTCATAGGACGTTCGCGCAACCTTCCGCAAGAGGCTGGTTTCGCCATCAAGAGTATCGAAGACCCTGTGTTTTTGATGAACTTTGTGGCCAGCAATGTGGAGGCTGAGATGCCTACCAAACAAGCCCTCTTGGAGGCGCGTACACTGAACCAAATGGCCACTGACCTGCTGAGCGTGCTGACTGAGGAACAGCAAATGCTGGATCTGAAACAGCAAATCCAAAGCAAGGTGCGCGTCGATATGGACAAGCAGCAGCGCGAGTATTACCTCAACCAGCAGCTGCGTACTATCCAGGAGGAATTGGGCGGTAGCCCCAATGAGCAGGACGTCAAGGAACTGACGGAGAAGGCAGCAAAGAAGAAATGGTCGAAGGAAGTGGCCGAAGTCTTCGACCGTGAGTTGAAGAAACTGGAACGCACCAACCCGCAAGCCGCGGAATATGGCATACAACTGAATTATCTGCAATATCTCGTCGACCTGCCGTGGGAAGAATACACCAAGGACAATTTCGACCTGAAACGCGCCCAACGTATCCTTGACGCTGACCATTATGGCTTGGACAAGGTGAAGGACCGTATCGTCGAGCACCTTGCTGTGCTGAAACTGCGCAATGACATGAAGTCACCGATCTTGTGTCTCGTCGGACCTCCTGGTGTGGGCAAGACCTCTTTGGGTAAGTCTATCGCCCGTGCGTTGAACCGCAAATATGTCAGAATGTCATTGGGCGGCGTGCGCGACGAGTCAGAGTTGCGCGGTCACCGTAAAACTTATATCGGCGCCATGCCGGGTCGTATCATCCAGAACCTACGTAAGGTGAAGTCGGGCAACCCCGTCTTCGTCCTCGATGAGATTGACAAGGTGAGCGGCAACAACGTGCAAGGTGACCCGCAGGCTGCCTTGCTTGAGATTCTTGACCCCGAGCAGAACAACACCTTCTACGACAACTTCATTGAATTGGACTACGACCTTTCGAAGATCCTTTTCATCGCTACGGCCAACAACCTCGCAACCATCCATCCTGCCTTGCGAGACCGTATGGAGATCATCGACTTGAGTGGCTACCTGCGCGAAGAGAAATACGAGATTGCCAAGCGCCACCTCATCCCTAAGCAGATGAAGGAACACGGGCTCGACGCCAAGCAAATCACTTTCCCGAAGGACATTGTCATGCACATCATCGACGACTACACCCGCGAGGCGGGCGTGCGTAACTTGGAGCGACGTATCGGTGACATGATGCGTTTCCGCGCCAAGCAGGTCGTCACTGAGGAACAGTTCGACAAGAAAATCACGATGGATGACATCCGCAAGGTGCTCGGCGTGCCGATGCACCACGATGAGGACGAGGTGAAGCACAGCATGCCGGGTGTGGCCACGGGATTGGCTTGGACCCAGGTGGGCGGCGAGATCCTGTCCATTGAGGTCAGTCTGAGCCGTGGCGGAGGACATCTCTCGTTGACGGGTAACCTCGGCGAGGTGATGAAGGAATCCGCTACCATCGCCTACGAGTTCATCAAGGCCCACGCCTCGCAACTCAACATCAATCCTGATGTGTTTGAGGCTTGGAACGTGCACGTCCACATCCCTGAAGGCGCCACGCCTAAGGATGGCCCCTCGGCGGGTATCACCATGCTCACTGCTCTGACCTCCGCCTTCACCCAACGCAAGGTGAAGAGCAACCTGGCCATGACGGGCGAGATTACCCTGCGTGGCAGAGTGCTGCCCGTGGGTGGCGTGAAGGAGAAGATCCTTGCCGCCAAGCGCAACGGCGTGACCGACCTCATCCTCTCCATCGACAATGAGCACGATATCAAGGACATCAAGGAAGATTACATCAACGGGTTGAACTTCCACTATGTGGAGAACATGATGGAAGTGCTCGACCTGGCCTTGGAGAAGGAACAGGACACGAACGACTTGGATTACAACAAGTATCTGAACAACTTGCATCCTGAGGTGATTGGATTTAAAGTGAAATGATTATGCGGAAGGTGTTCCTTGGGATATTGACCTTGCTGTTGCTTGTTTCTTGCGGCAAACGCCAAGATTCTGAGGAAGGTCTTGCTATCTTTAAGTACAATGAATCTGCTGGCATTCTCACTCTCGACCCGATCTATGCCAAGGACTTGCCGCACATCTGGGCCTGTAACCAAGTGTTCAACAGTCTTGTGGCCTTCGACGACAAGATGAACCTCGTCCCGATGGTGGCCAAGTCGTGGGACGTTAGCGAGGATGGATTGACTTATACATTCCATTTGCGTGATGATGTGCCGTTTCATCATGATACATGTTTTTATCAGTCGGCCCTTCGACAGGCTCAGGGACCTCGGTATGTCACTGCCCAAGACTTTGTCTATTCCTTCAATCGTGTGGTTGACAAGAGCTTGAATTCCCCTGGCTTGTGGATTTTCTCTTCCGTCAAACACGATGATGACCATTATGCCTTCACTGCCTTGGACGATACCACTTTCCAAATCGAGTTGGCAAAGCCGTTCCCGCCATTTTTGGGCATCCTTTCGATGACCTACGCCTCGGTGGTGCCGCACGAAGCCATTGAGTATTATGGCGACGACTTCCGCAGCCATCCAGTGGGGACGGGACCATTCAAGTTCCAGTATTGGAAGGAGAACGTGAAACTCGTCTTTCGCAAGAACCCCAATTATTTCGAGTGTGATGCTGCAGGGGAGAGGCTACCTTACATAGATGCCGTTTCCATCAGCTTCCTTATCGACAAGCAGGTGGCTTTCTTAGAGTTCATCAAGGGTAAATTCGACTTCATGTCGGGCATCGATGCGCGCTACAAGGACGAGCTGCTGACTTACGACGGCAACCTGCGCAAGAAATATGAAGACAAAATCGAGCTGATTACAGAGCCTTATTTGAACACAGAGTATTTCTCTTTCTTCATCGATCCCAACGATGAGTTAGGTCCCGAACGAGCCAAGGCTATGCGGCAAGCCGTCAACCTTTGTATCGACCGCGAGAAGATGTTGCGGTATCTGCGCAACGGCATCGGAGAGCCTGGCACGGGTGGCATGATTCCAGTGGGTTTGCCTGGTCACAAGAACACGATTGGTTATGGCTACGACTTGAAGCGTGCCCAGCGTCTGGTGGCCGAGAACCATTTGGAAGGCTATCTACTCCAACTATCCACGGTAGCTGATTATGCCGACATCGGCAAGTTCGTCCAAAGTCAGGTGGAGCAGATTGGCATGCAGTGCAAGATGGAGGTGATGCCGCCTGCCACGATGCGTAGCATGAGGGCCAACGGCAGTATGCCGTTCTTCCGCTCCTCATGGGTGGCCGATTATCCCGACGCAGAGAATTACCTTTCCTTGTTCACCACCTCCAATTTCGCCCCCTCTGGGCCGAATTACTGCCATTACACCAATCCCCAATATGATAAGCTGTTCGACAAGGCCTTGCTTTGCAACGACATGGAACAGCGTGCCCGTTACTATACTGAGATGGACAGTCTGATGATGCAGGACGCCCCCGTTGTGGTGCTGTTCTACGACGAGGTGCTGCGTTTTGTCAACAAGCGCGTGAAAGACTTGGGAAGCAACCCGATCAATCTCTTGGATTTGAGACGAGTGAGGATAGAGTAATAATTCCCTCTAATAGATTGTTTTGATTGTATTATCTTTGTATCTTTGTCGGACTATCGATAATGATACAAATTCTTAATACTATGAAAATCAAATCCTTATTTTTGTCAATCTTAATGATGGGTGCGTTCACCTTGACCGCCCAGGAGGAAGCCAAAATGCTGCGCTTCCCGACCATCCACGGCAACGACGTGGTCTTCACTTATGGCGGCGACCTTTATTCCGTCGACATCAAAGGCGGTATCGCCCACAAACTCACCAACGACCCATTGGGCTATGAAATGTTCGCGCGTTTCTCGCCCGATGGCAAACATTTGGCCTTTACTGCGCAATACGACGGCAACACCGAGGTCTACGTGATGCCTTATCCCGAGTGTGGCACGCCTACACGTCTCACCTACACGCCTACCCTTGGCCGCGACGACATCAGCGACCGCATGGGACCGAACAACATCGTGATGGCATGGAAAGACAATGAAAACATCGTCTTCCGCTCACGCAAAGAGAGTTGGGACGACTTCGTGGGTCAGCTTTTCGTTGCCAATATCAACGGCGGCTTGGCCGAGCAACTGCCCCTGCCCGAAGGCGGCTGGATCTCGTATTCGCCCGACGGCAAACAGATTGCCTACAACCGCGTGATGCGCGAGTTCCGCACGTGGAAATACTACCGTGGCGGCATGGCCGACGACGTGTGGATTTACGACTTCAAGTCGAAAAAAATCGAGAACATCACCAACAACAACGCGCAGGACATCTTCCCGATGTGGGTCGGAAACAAGGTGTATTTCTGCTCCGACCGCGACCGCACGATGAACCTGTTTTGTTACGACCGCAGTACCAAGCAAACCTCCAAGGTGACCGACTACACCTATTATGATATCAAGTGGCCTTCGCTTGGCGACAAGGATATTGTTTACGAAAACGGTGGCCAGCTGTTCCGCTATAACTTGGCCGATGGCAAAATCTATCCCATCCCGGTGCAGATGGCCAACGACAACAAGTCAACGCGCGACAAGTATGTGGACGCCAGCAAGTTCATCAACACGAGCACAATTTCTCCTGATGGCAAACGTGTGGCCTTCGGTGCGCGTGGCGACGTGTGGACGGTGCCGGTCAAGTCGGGCATCACGAGGAATTTGACCCAGAGCGACAACGCTCACGACCGCAACGTGGCTTGGTCGCCAGATGGCAAATACATCGCCTACATCAGCGACCGCACGGGCGAGGACGAGCTTTACATCCAAGCCCAGGACGGCAAGGAAGAAGCTATTCAACTGACCTCGAATTCAGATACTTACAAATACGGTCCCACTTGGTCGCCCGACAGCAAACGCATCCTTTGGTACGACAAGATGAACCGCATCAATATGGTGGAAGTGGCCACGAAGAAAATCACGGAGGTGGCGCACAGCTTGGCGGGCGAGATGGGCGACTTCGCTTGGTCAGCCGACAGCCGCTGGATTGCCTATTCCATGCCGAGCACCTTCAGCGTGAGCCGTATCCACATCTACAACGTGGCTTCGGGCAAGGACGAAGTCGTCACCGATGGCTGGTACAACGCTTCGTCGCCCGCTTTCGACAAGAACGGCAAGTATCTGTATTTCACCTCGGAGCGCGATTTCCGCCCGACATACGGCTGGCTGGAATGGAACCACGTCTATACCGATATGAGTAAGGTTTATCTGCTTACTTTACAGCAAGATACGCCTTCACCTTTTTTGACGGAGAATGATGAGGTGAAGATGGAAAATGTGAATGAAGATAAGGGCGAACCCCAAAGCAAGCCAGAAGGTCCCAAAGGGGGCAAAGGCAAATCCGAACCTAAGAAAGATGCCAAGGAAGTGAAAATCGACTTTGAAGGCATCAGCAATAGGGTAGTGGTGCTGCCCGTCAGTGCGGGGCGTTACTGGAACCTCACGGGTGTCGAGGATGGCCTGTATTTCGTGGCGGCAGGTCGCAATGGAGGCGGCCTCAACTACTTCGATGCCAAGTCGAAGAAGGTCACGGCGATTGGTGGCTTTGGCTACGAACTCTCTGCCGACGGCACCAAGATGCTGATGCGCGAAGGCGCTGGCTATAAGGTGGTCAACGCTCCGAAAGGCCCGATGCCTGGCGGTAAGTCGGGCGAAGGCAAGGGCGACGACGTCATCGACCTCAGCAATATGAAGAAATGGGTCGACCTGCGCACCGAGTGGACGCAAATCTACAACGAGGCGTGGCGCCAGATGCGCGACTTCTTCTATGCGCCCAACATGCACGGCGTGGATTGGCCCGCGATGAAGGAGAAATACGGCAAACTGTTGCCTTATTGCGCCGACCGCAACGATGTGAACTACCTCATCGGCGAACTGATTGGCGAAATCAACATCGGTCACGCATACGTGGGCGACGGCGACCGCGTGAAGCCCGAACGCATCCCGATGGGTATGTTGGGCTGCCGCATCCATCGCGACAAGTCGGGTTACTACCAGATTGACAAGATCCTGAAGGGCGAAAACTGGAACGAGAAGACCCGCTCGCCGCTGACGGAAGTGGGCGTGAACGCCAGGGAAGGCGACTACATCATCGCCATCGACGGGCAGAGCACCAAGGACATGAAGGACATGTATGCTGCCCTCATCGGCAAGGCCAACAAAGCGGTGCTGCTCACCTTAAATAATAAGGCTTCGGAAAGCGGTGCTCGTGATGTGGTGGTGAAGCCCATTGCCGACGAAACGGGTTTGTATTATTACAACTGGGTGCAAGGCAATGTCGAGAAGGTGAGCAAGGCCACCAACGGTCAGGTGGGTTACATCCACATCCCCGACATGGGCGTGGAAGGCTTGAATGAGTTCGCCAAATACTTTTATCCACAGCTTGACAAGAAAGCTCTCATCATCGACGACCGTGGCAACGGTGGCGGCAACGTCAGCCCGATGATTGTGGAGCGTTTGCGTCGCGAGCTTTCGATGTACGACATGATGCGCAACAACGAGCCTGAGACTAAGCCCACCAAGATGATGCTCGGTCCCAAGGTATTGCTGTTCAACAAATACTCCGCTTCCGACGGCGACTTGTTCCCCTATCAGTTCAAGAAGCACAAGATTGGCACGACTATCGGAATGCGCTCGTGGGGTGGTGTGGTCGGCATCCGCGGAAGCCTGCCTTTCATTGACGGTGGCTCGCTGACCCGTCCCGAGTTCGCTCCTTTCGACGAAAAGGGCAACTGGGTCATAGAAGGCTACGGCGTTGACCCCGACATCGTCATCGACAACGACCCTGCCCACGAGTTTGAGGGTGTTGACGACCAGCTGAACAAGGCCATTGAGGTCATCCTCCAGCAGATGAAGGACTATCCCGACATTCCCGAAATTCCTACATGGCCGGATAAGACGAAATAAAGAACAGATAGAATTGAAATAAGGCTGTTTCCAAAAGGAGACAGCCTTTTTTTGCATTATAGGTGAATGAGTGAGGCGAAAAACGATGCTATTCACATCATAATTTGATTTGAATATAGACTTTATTCGTTGCATTACAAAGAAAAAGCCCGTCAGATAACTCCAACGGACTCTTTCAAAGTAGGTTAAATCTCTCTTATTTTTTGGCTTTCTTAGTCGGTGCCTTTTTAGCAGGTGCCTTCTTGGCTACTGGAGCTTTTTTCTCAGCCGTTGCTTTCTTGGCTGGTGCTTTCTTAGCCTTAGGCGCTTCGTCCTTTGGCACGTTCTTCAGGATGTCGCACATGAAGTCCCAGAACATCTGGACGGTTGCGATCTCGCAACGCTCGTCGGGCGAGTGCACGCCGCGCAGGGTGGGACCGAAGCTGATCATGTCCATGCCCGGAATCTTGTCGCCAATGAGGCCGCATTCCAAACCGGCGTGGATGGCTCTGACTTTAGGCTCTTTCTTGAAGCGTTTCTTGTAGCAGTTGACTGCGACGTCCAAGATGGCGCTATTGGGGTTGGGTGCCCACCCCGGGTAGCCGTCGGTGTGCTCCACGTCGGCATCGGCGAGGCTCCACACGGCTTCCACCATGTCGGCGATGTCTTGCTTCGACGACTCGATGCTGCTACGCTGCGAGGTCTGGATGAAGAAGTAACCTTCCTTCTTCTTGCATGAGGCGAGGTTGGTCGAGGTCTCCACGAAGTTCGGGATGGTCTGCGACATGGCGATGACGCCGTGAGGGCAGGCATAGAGGCCGTTCAACAGGTTGAATTGTGACATTTCATCGATAACCACGTCAGGTTGCACCTCGGCGACTTCGGCCGTGACTTTCAGTCCGGGTTCGGTCACTTGGTACTCTTGCTTGAAGTGCTTCTCCATGTCCTTCACATAGTGCAGGAAGTGCTCGATACTATCGTTCGGCACGAAGGCCACTGCCGTGGCTTCGCGGGCGATGGCGTTGCGTAGGTTGCCGCCTTGGAAGTCGTAGAGTTGAAGGTCGAACCAGTTGGTGCCTTGCCACAGGATGCGGGTCAGCAGCTTGTTGGCGTTGGCCAAGTTCTTGTTAATGTCGTCGCCACTGTGGCCGCCTTTCAGGCCGCTCACGGTGATGCGGTAAGCGGTGCTGTCTTCAGGAGCAGGCTCCAGTTCGTACCACACCTTCACGATGGTGTCCATGCCGCCGGCGCAGCCGATGAAGATCTCGCCTTCGTCCTCACTGTCGAGGTTGAGGAGGATGCGGCCATTGAAGTCCTTTGGGTCGAGCTTCATGGCACCTGTGAGGCCTGTCTCTTCGTCGACGGTGAAGATGCATTCAAGTGGACCGTGTTCCACCTTCGGGTCGGCGATGACGGCCAAAGCTGCAGCCACGCCGATGCCATCGTCGGCGCCGAGGGTGGTGCCGTTGGCATGGAGCCACTCACCTTTGATAACAGGCTCGATGGGATCTTTCTCGAAGTCGTGCTTCTTGTCGCTGTTCTTCTCGCACACCATGTCCATGTGGGCTTGCAGGATGACTGTCTGTCGGTCTTCCATGCCCTTGGTGGCGGGCACGCTCATGATGATGTTGCCGCACTCTTCCTTGATATACTTGACTTTATGGTCTTTTGCCCATTGCTCGAGGTAGGCCACCATTTTGGCCTCCTTCTTCGACGGACGCGGCACACCGAGGATGCCGTTGAACTCTTTCCAAATGCCTTCCGGCTTGAGTTTCAGGATGTCATTACTCATAGTTTGTTGATTTAAAGATTTAATATTCAAAGATTTAAAATTTAAAATTTTCAACTCTTAACTCCCAACTAATCAAAGGTCCTCCATTGAAAGCACTCCCAACCGGATGTCTATTCCACGCAGCTCTTTGCAGTTTTGTAGGAGCACTTCTGTTTTTTCTTTCAAAGCCTTTTCATCGTAACGCTGGCGGTCTCGTTTTATTTCATAAATCTCGGCAATTCCGTCGATTTCGTTGATGGCGATGAGGTCAATCTCGTTCGTGCCTTTGCGGTCCCAAAACTTGCCGATGCGTGTGTAATAGCCTTTTTCGCGCAGTTTTTGTTCAAAATAACGCTCAAGTGCGAACCCAGAATAGGTGTCGAAGTCTCGCTCGATGATGCGAGCCAATTGGCTGAGCGCATTGTTGGCCACATAGCTCTGGTATTTGTAGAAAAAGCGGAACCAAAAATCCAAGAACCTGTCGTTCAACGCATAACGCACTTTCTTTTCGTTTTCTTTGGCAAATATGGGCAACCGTTTTTCAATCAGATTGTAGTAATTCTCCAGTCTGGCGAGATAACTCCCGATGTTTGTCGTTCCCAACTTGGCTTCAATTTCACCTCGTGTCAGTTGCCCGCCAGAGAGGCAGGTGAGAATGGAAAAGTGCATCGCATAATCGTTGCCAAATTCTTCGATGAGGATGTTCTTCCCTTCGTTGATGAACGGAGAGTTCTCCTCAGTCATGTATGACAAAATGCTGTCTTTGTTTGTTTTGCCGTTATCCATAAGCAACGAGACATACCACGGCACACCTCCTGTAACTGCAAAAAGAGTGAGCATGTCATCAGGAGTGTGATTAGGGTTGTGATCGGCAAGGATTTGTTTCAAAACCTCGGTCGTAAAGGGCTTGAGATGCAACATTTGGTTGGCGCGACCGAAAAGCGGTTCTTTGGCATCCTCAAAAATCCGTTTCATCAATGAGAAAACAGAACCGCTGATAATCAGGTTGATGTGGCTTTTCTGTTTGTGCAAGTCCCAATCACGTTGCATCTCGCTGAATATCGACGGATTCACCCTTTGGAACTCTTGGAACTCGTCAATGACCAAGGTGAGGGGATGCGTTTCGGCATACACAAGCAAATATCGGAATAGCTCCGAAAATGATGTGGGCCAGCCGATGGGAATGCCTAAGCGTTCTTCAGCTTCGTGGGCAAAATCTTGGCAGAGAAGGCTTTCGGTTTTCCGTGCAACGAAGAAATACAGCAACGTTTTGTCGTTGCATCGTCGTGCCAATTCGGTCTTTCCGATGCGCCTCCTACCCATCAATACCGTCATTTGGGCTTCGCTTCGACTACGCTCTAAAACCTTGTTTATAAGGTCTAACTCGTTGATTCTGTCGTAGAAAATCATCTTCGTCCAATTATAGTATTTTCAAATACCGTATTTTCAAATACTATTTTACCGCAAAGAAAAGCCTTTTTTTTGAGACCTGCAAGTATTACTTGAAAAATTTCAGTTCCTTGATGGTTTCCATCGGATTCTCCGA
>Ga0310694_10001969_pt1 | contig 22010 bp, 16 predicted proteins | sample 174DNAGHGhighgp2_FD_203884 | JGI IMG/M metagenome (GOLD analysis project Ga0310694, IMG submission 203884) | Sheep rumen microbial communities from Palmerston North, Manawatu-Wanganui, New Zealand - 1742 DNA GHGhigh gp2 (v2) (version 2) | ecosystem: Host-associated > Mammals > Digestive system... | reverse complement strand
AGTTTTACATCGGCGGTTACCAGCCTGCGCAAAAGTGGCTCAAGGACCGCAAAGGCCGCACCTTGTCATTCGATGATATCAGCCATTACGGCAAGATCATATCCGTCCTCACTGAAACCGCCCGCCTTATGACTGAAATAGATAATACTCCATAAATTCTTCTGCCGCCCTCTCATGCCCCGTCATCTGTTTATATACCTTTGTCGGATGTCATCCGACATCGGCTTTGCCGTCCCGCCTCCGTCAGTCGTTTAGTGCTCGTTAATGTCCCGGTGAGTATTTTTCCATCAGATCTTTCTTCGTCCATTGCGTTCGGATTGTATCCGAACAACGGCTCTCCGAGCCGCCTGTAGCGTCTCATCAATGCTCATCCGTATGCGGCTGTTCTTTGTTCGTTGCCCCGTCCTCGCATCTCGTTTCCCCCTTTGCTCGCATATTTGCGAGCATGATATGCATTCCTGCCTATTTTTTTTCTCGCGGCTATTACTGCGAGAGTGTTAGTCCGTTTACGTATAGTTTTTTGCAGAAATATTTGCAAATATCAGAAAAAAGTTGTATCTTTGCACTCAATTAAACAATAAGCCTATGAAACCGAAAAGCACAAGTAAAGAAATTGATGTTAACGAGATGGCTATTTCATTTGATGTGGATAGCGAGTTGATTGACGACATTCGCAGCGGCAAAGTTAAGCACCTGCGTATTGACATCTGTGATGATAACCAGAACTTGGTCTTGGAGAACGTTGAAGGCAATCTGGTTTTGGATGTAGATGAATTGCCTAACACCTTCCACGGATGTTATTTCTACAACGAAGGTGTATTCCCATATATCATCAAAAGGACGCTGAACTTCCTCGTCTTGAATGACGGAAAGAGTAGTTGCCTGACACGTATTATTGGCGTAGAAACGACACCCGGAACGCGCTTCCGCTTCCAAGACGATGGCAAGGGCATAAAAGACCCTAAAGGCGACAGCTGTATATGGACGATAGATTTTGAGGTGATACCTGTGCCTGAAAAACCAAGAACGTACCTGATGCGGTGGAATCCTGCTATCAGTTCGTTTACGGAACAGGATTACAAAGATAAAGTCGCCAACTTGCAAAATGGTACATTCCGCTTGAATTGGAGCATCCGCGAGTGGGAAGAAGCACGACGCGGTGATATTTTCTATATGCTGCGAACAGGTGACAATAAGGCTGGTGTTGTCTTCAACGGACAATTCACCTCTGATCCATATCCTTTAGAGGATTGGGCAGGAACGGACAAACGGAGAATGTATGTCGATTTGATATGCACAAAACCAGTGGCACCGAACAAAAAACCACGTGTCTCAATGCAAAAATTGCAAGAACTCATTCCTGATTTTGATTGGGCTAATGGGCACTCGGGCGCACTTCTGTCGGATGAAGTAGCTGATAAATTGGAAAAACTATTTTGCTAAAACGAATATGCTGCCTACATTTTATGACCCCATGCCGGATTTCAGTGCAATTAACAGAAGCCTTGCCTGGGCGACCGACTCCACATTACCCAAGATGCTCGATGATGTGTTTCGAACCGTCATATCTCACCTTGATGATGACACACCGCTTGTGGTTGTCGCGTATGAAGCACTAAATAACATAACCGGATATAACAAGCGCCTGAATGTGGCATATCGATTGCAAGATAAATTGATGGAGTATCTTAAGAGTTACGGGGATGAGAAAGAGAACGTAGAAAGGCAATCGAAAGAATTCAAGTCACTACTTAACTATTTGCAAGTATTGGATAGTGCTTGCCATTATAGTGAATCAATCAACAAGTTATACAACGACAATGCCGACAAGCCAATATCAATGATAGATATGCGTGTATATCTTTTTACTATCATTCAAAAGGACCATCATGATGAATTTCTCTGTTTTTCCCAACTTCTTTACAACCATAAGCATCAAACAGAACAGATTGTTAAGCCCGAACAGCTTCCAATATTTGTGAATTTGTTCCGGGATAGAATTATTGCGCGCCCTGCTATGAATTTCTGCATCTCACTTCTGGAATGCATGACTTATATCAAAAGTTTTCGCTCGAAGAATAAAGAGTGCCCGCTCGTCACTGTTAGGGAATTTCCTATTGAGTTGCGCAATTATTGCTTTGATCAATATATCAACATATGCTCTTTCGAAGATTTAAAAGTTCTTCTCAAGGATAATGATAGGCAGAACGCGCCTAATATGTATGATGCAGAAATCGAACTGCTGAAGAAAGAGGTGGAATCCTACAAACTGGCCATGGAAAGTCATGTGGATGACAATGTTTTACGTATGACCGGATATTTTATTGGGCATCTGCGTGACACGTTGGGGTTTGATAATCCGCAGGAAGAAGTTGACCCGGATAGCGAAGAACTGAACATACCGAGCAGAAGTTACGAAATCGACAGGAGAATTAAAGCCGTTTTCAAAGCCAGAGTATGCAAGCATAAAGCCGATTGGGCGGTCATCTTCAAAATCTTGGTGGAGGATGGTTTTTATGCCCAAACGGATTACACCGCTGCTGCTACGCGTATAAATCGTGCGTGTGGCAAGCCGGTCACTACCGCTTCTGCCATACGCCAGTCACCAATCTTGTCATCGTATTCCGGCACATGGAAGTCCGGATGGGGAGACCGAGTGCACAATTCACGATCAGCTAACCTGCTGAATCATTACGAAAGTATTGCACGCGTTTATACCCGAAACTAACGCATCCTCAAGCAATAATTGACACGAGTCCCGCACCTTGTTGTGGGGCTCGTTTTTTTGCATACTTAGTGAGTATGGCACCTATAATAGCACGGACTATAGCACTAACTATAGCGCGAAAAGTAGCACGCATAATAATCTATAAATCTTTGTGTTATGTTATTTGCGTAATTCAAAAAAAAGCAGTATCTTTGTACTCGAAATCTGAAAGTTGTTGGTCACTTCTCTTGTTTTGAAGCCCCTACTTGATGTTTTATTATGGTAGTACGTGCGAGTGTACATCAACGCGTTAAGTCCATATTAATTTATTATTTATTAACGAACCCTTCCCGGCTGGATATACACAACCGGTTCTGTAAAAATGAGTAAAATCAACATGGCAACCCCGTTCGACTCTAACAACGGCAAGTTTGCCCAAACCGACCAGATCTATTTCAAGATCCGTAAGTTTGATGAACGCACTATCGGCGTGCGGCTCAAGCATCCTGCCACCAACCAACCGCCTTCTGCCGGACAGCAAGCAGCGCAACAAAAACTTGCAGCTGCTGCAGCCCGAGTGAAAACGGCAATGGCTGACGCAGAGCAGAAAGCCGCACTCAAGGCAGAGTGGAAAGCGCAACGTAAGTACAAGACGCTTATTGCTTATGCTTTCCACAAGTTGTACAACCAGCAGGAAGGAGGTGGCAACTGATGGGACTCGTTACTTTTCTCGACCCTGTTGATTACATCAACGGGAAGATCTCCAAAAAGTTCCGCACCATCTATAACCGCCGCAAGCAATCCGACCGGAGATACACGCAGGTGCGAAATCCGCGACTCACATCCGTTACATCCGATGAACGAGCAGCACGCCTGCGCTTCGGCAACATCGGCAAGGCGGTTGCAGCGCGGCGCAAGAACTTGTCAACTGTTGCTGCTGACCTGACTGCATTCAATGCACAAAAGGACACTGCCAACGGTTACAAGACCTTCTTCCGGTACCTCTGGCATGTATGTGCCAACGAGTACGACCAAACGAACGGATAACTCTTTTTCAAAGTTGCAGCCTCGCCTCGTTGCGGGGCTGCTCTTTTTCTACTTTCTCTGATTTTACTACACTTTTTGGCACAATTATTTGCATTTGTCAATATTTTTTGTACCATTGAAGCGGAAAAACCGATTACTTATTGCGTTGAGTAGTTTTACTAAATGTATTGAGTAAATTTTTGCACTATGATACAACGTCCTGATCTTGAATAGATTACAAAGCGAATTAATGAGCCGAGACAGTTGCTCTTGGATTGACAAACAACTCTCAAACAGCAATACTCAAACCCTCAAACAAGCAAAAAAATGCTCCCTTAAGCACTTTTTTGCCTTTTTTCTTGCATAATTCAAAAAAAAGTTGTAACTTTGCACTCGATTAATGTAATAAGTAATGTTCTAAAGGGATAAGAAAGTTACAGATATGGCATATAGTAAGTATGACAAATTGGAATGGACGCTGATTTTCGTGACCGAGTTCGGTAAGCGTTTCGGGTTGTCGCTCAAGCAGGCATTTAACTACTTGAGCCGCTATCAGGCTATCGCGTTTGTGGACAGCCATTATGATTACGTACACACGCAATCCTTTACGTCTATGATTAACGATATTGCTGAGTATTGCCATAAAAACGGAGGAGCACTCGTATGATTCTGTACCACGGAACGAATAAAGCGTTCGACACGATTGACCTGACCAAATCCAAGCCCAACAAGGATTTTGGTCAAGGTTTCTATCTGTCACGTGAGTACAGCCAAGCTATGGCGATGGCAAAGACGAAATATGACCAGATAAAAGCAGGTTTTCCTACCGTGCTGACTTACGAAGTGGACGAGCAGAAGATGAACGAACTCAAGTTGCTCCGTTTTGATGCTTATACCTTTGAGTGGGCACAATTCATCCTAATGAATCGTCGCAACGATACAAACAAGCCCATGCACGATTACGATATTGTTTACGGACCGATCGCTAATGATAAAGTCGGCGTGCAGTTATGGAAATTTGAGAACCAGATGATTGATTTGGAGACGTTTACGAGGAATCTGCATCGAATGGAAGGTATCACATTTCAGTATTTCTTCGGTACTGAACGCGCCATACAACTACTGAAAAAACTATGAGTGAGATAGATCAAATGAAATTGGACGTGGTGACGAAGTTGGCTTCGCTACTCATGGACGAACAACCGGAACTGACGATGGAACAAGCACTATCTATCGTGCTCAATTCTGATACATACCAACGCCTGTTGGAGGACAATACGTCACTCTACTACCAAAGTCCGCGATATGTATTCTCCTTCCTCCAAACAGAGTTAAAGACAGGCAAAGTTGGTTGATCATTAATCCGAATTTCTCGAGCAAAAATTACAAATACCTTTTTTGCCTTTTTATTGCATAAATAAAACGTATCGTACAACTGATTTGCAAAATTATTGATTTCCGGTAATTGGTTTGCAAACGGAACACGGGTGTGATAGCGTGCGCGGAACAGGATTATGGATAACGAGAAGCAACATATAGGGCAGTTGTTCGACCGGATAGCCGGGACGTACGACGGACTGAACCACGTGCTGTCGCTGAACATCGACAAACGCTGGCGTCGGCGGGCAATACGTATGCTGGCGCCGGCAGAACAGGTGCTGGACGTAGCCATCGGCACGGCGGATCTGACGATCGAGATCTTGCGGCAAGGCAAGGCGCAACACGTAACGGGTATCGACCTGAGCCACGGAATGATGGCTATAGGCGAGCAGAAAGTAGCCAAACGCGGTTATGCACCACAGGTGCAGTTCGACTACGGCAGCGCGCAACAGATGCCGTACGGCGATGCATCGTTCGATACCGTGACTTGTGCGTACGGCGTGCGGAACTTTGCGAACATGGACGAAGGACTGAGTGAGATGTACCGCGTGCTGCGCACGGGCGGCGAACTGATGATATTGGAGTTCTCGTACCCGACCAACCCTGTTATCCGCTGGGGCTATGACCTGTACTTTACACATATACTGCCGTTCATAGGCAATCTGTTCAGCCGCGACAAAGGTGCATACTCCTACCTCAACCGCTCGGTGAAGAACTTCCCGTACGGCGAGGCGTTCTGCCAGCATCTGCGCAATGCAGGGTTCATCCAAATCAAGGCTACACCGCTAACGTTCGGCATATCAATCATCTATACGGCGGTAAAATAAAGGAGCGCGAGGGCGCTCCTTTTATTTAGGATTTCAAATTTTCAATTTTCAAATTTTCAAATCTTCAAATTTTCAAATTTCAAAGGTGCACCTCGATGGCGAAGGTGCCCCATGCACCGGGCATGAGCAATGAGCCGTAGTCATAATAATGGCGGTTGGTGATGTTCGTGCACTCGGCGCTGATCTTCACGCGCTCGTTCTGCCAGTAGATGGATCCGTCCAGTAAGAGCACAGGTTTGTACGGAGTGACTACACCTTCTGCGGAAGTGTAGTCGCCTTCACGTTTCTGCCAGCGGAGCGTCCACGAGGCAGCCAGTACGCCGATCTTCTTTGTGTCACGCGACACCCATATACCATGCTCCAGACCTACTACCAGTTTGTGGCTCAGGTAATCCAGATAACGAGATTGCGCTTCGTGCAGGTCAAGATCCAGCCAAGTGTAGGCATATGAGAGAGTTACGGAGCGTAACCACTCGGAATTTACGATATGGTCATTTGATGGACGATAGACGGCGGTTATTTCTGTGCCGGCGCTGTTGATAAGTTGCTGATTCATGGCGTGGTACGGACGTTTGGTATCGGTGGGAACATACACCCAATCAATGATGTTCGTGCCGCGTCTGTACCATCCGTCAGCCGTCAGACTCAGTCCGCGGTAGTTGTAGGTGCCGCCGAGCGAGAACGTCCACGCCTTCTCGGGTTGCAGGTCGCGGTTGCCGAGTTGGTTGCCGGCGTTGTAATAGAGGTCGGTGAACGTAGGCATACGCACCGCCCGCTGGGCATTGAGGTACACCGAACCGTTGCCGCGGTCGTTCACGTCGCCCGACAGGTACTCGTAGCCGATGTTTGCGCCACCGGTGAAGTGATTACCGAACGTGGTGTTGTACAGGCCACTCAATCCTATAGATGCACTGAGCCTTTCGTAGTGAAAAGTCTGCCGGGCGAAATATTGGACAGTCAGCCTGTTGGCACCTTTCACGAGGTGCAGCACATCCAGGTTCTTCAGATCGAAGCCGTCCACGTTGGGCACTTGTCCGTTCGGGTAGATCGTGTCGCCGAGGTTGGTGGAGTGGATGTTCTCGTTACGCAGTTCGGCGCCAACGGTTGTTGTCCCGAGCCATGAGGCGTATGCGGCGTGCACAGCAGCCGCGGCGTTCTGCGCGAAGTGGAAGTTGCCGTACAGCCGCTGGCCGCGATGCCACTCGTAGCGGTCGTAATTGGCGCGGTAGGAAGCACGCGCCTGCAGGCTCCATGGTCCCCAGTGGTGCTTGTAGTTAGCCGAACCGAAGGCTGTTCGTGTGGCATCGAACTGATCGGTGCTGCCGCCGTAGAACAGTCCTGCACCGGCATCTTTGTACTGCGTGCCGAGCTGTACGTCCAATCCGCGCCAGCGCGTCTGCAGGTAGATGTTCGCCCATCGGCAGTCGCTGTTGGCGAGCGCTTGTGCCTCTTTCTCGGAAGGCGCGGGAGCATAGTAGCCGTCAGCACGCGAATATTCGGCAGAGGCATTGAGTTGCACCTCGCCCATCGTACCGGTGAAGGCAAACTCAGGGTGCATAAAGGCGTTCATGCCGGCAGTAAGTTTGAGCGTGGAAAGGGCGTTGAATTTTGACCCTTGCGAAATGGCTTGTAACGTGCTGTCAGTCTGCGCGTTATAAGGTTCGGATAAGTTATAAGGTCTAGGATTACCCCGATAGTCTCTCGTAACAATATTGACAGCCCCCGCAAATGCATTCGATCCTGCCGTTATTGCGCTGGCTCCCTGCAGCACCTCGATGCGTTCGACGAGCAGTGTGGACAGCGGCAGGTGCAGCGAGTAGTGACCTGTCTGGGCGTCGTTGACCGGCACGCCGTTGAGCAGCACGAGCACCTGATCGAACGTGCCACCGCGCATTGACAGGTCAACCTGGGCGTTGTTGGCGCCGCGGCGGCGTATATCCAGACCGGGCAGGTACTGCAGCACGTCGGCTACGGTACTTACGGGCAGAGCTGCGATCTCCTCGCGGGAGATAGTGGAAACAATGCGGTACGCGTCGGATTGAAGTTCAGCCTTATTGGCAACCACCAGCACTTCCTGAACACTAAATTGCCGGTGGGCGGAGGATTCGTCAGGCTCTTCGAGAGCGAACGCCTCCGGAGTGATCAGCGTGGCAATCACGAGCAACGCCGCCTTGCCTGCCTTGAGCAGCTCCAGGTTGGCTATAGCCGCCTTGACACGGCCGATAGTCACCTCGCGATGCATCGAGCAGAAAGCAGCATATCCCTTGCGGGACAAACGCCGGAAGCGCAAACGCTGACAAACAAATGAATAACTCTTGAACATAAAATATACCGCCTGAAGCGGTTCATGGTGCAAAGATACAAAAAATATTCGGGATTTGCAAATTTTATGAAAAAAGTTTGCCAAAAATTTGCATATATATAAAAAATGTATTATCTTTGTAGTCACACATCATAAATTATCCGCCATGAGTAGTATCGATATCCGACATCCGTTGATTGTATGCAAAGCGTCGGCAGGCACCGGCAAGACGTTCACGCTGGCCGCGTATTATATAGCCATGCTGTTCAGCGGTGAGAGTTACCGCAATATCCTGGCAGTCACGTTCACCAAAGCGGCGACGACCGAGATGAAAGAGCGTATCCTCACCTATCTGCTGGGTATAGCCGACGGAGGTGAGCAGGATTTTCTGCGTAAGGTGCGCGAATATATGTTGCGCGACAGCGAGGTGTCCGACCAGGTGCTTCGCAGCCGTGCCGCAGCCAATCTGCATGCTATCCTGCAGGACTACGACAACTTCAGCGTGACAACTATCGACTCGTTTCTGCAGCAACTGATCAGCGGGCTGGCGGTGGCTATCAACCGTACGGCGGATTTTGCCATCAGTCTGGATGTTGATCAGGTGATAGCCTCCGCAGTGGACACGATGCTGACCAGCGAACTGACGGACGAGAGCAAACGTACCGTGTTCGAGTACGTTGAGCAATGCATAGGCGACAGCGAGAGTTGGGATATACGCAAGAGCCTGATCAGGATAGCCACGCAGTTGTACAAGGAGAGTGTGCAGGTGTACAATACCCGTTTGTCGGCAGATGTTCGTCTGGATCTTGACGCCAAGCGTATAGCCGACTACCGCAGCGCGCTGTACCGTCAGCGCAACGCTGCCTTGGCGAAGTTCGTGCAAATTACACAACGTGCGAAAAGCGACCAGGAGGCGGGTGTAGCCTATACCCAAGGACGCAACGCCAAGACGCTGATTGACAATATGTGCAAGTGCGCTACCGATACGCAAGCGGTCAAAAGCAGCGAACTGTTCCGCGGAGCGAGTGATAAGGGTTTGGCGGAGGTGCTTGCCGATCCGTCACTCGCGGAGTTGCAGCGCGCCTGCGACAACATGCGCCATACATGGTGGCTGACCACCTGCTCGATGACTTACCTCAACGACATGCGTCTCATGCGCGCCCTGGAGGAGAGTATTCAGCGGCAGTTGCAACGCACGAACACCGCGCTGCTGGCGGATACAGCCGTCACGCTTGCCGAAGCATTGCAGCCCGGTGATGCGGATTTTATCCTCGAGAAGGCGGGCATACGCTACCGGCATATCATGATTGACGAGTTTCAGGACACCAGTTTGCTGCAGTGGAACGTGTTCCTGCACCTGATCAAGGAGGTGGTGGCTGTGCCCGGGCAGACAGTGCTGATTGTGGGTGACGCCAAGCAGAGCATCTACCGCTTCCGCAACGGCAACTGGCAGATCATGGAGCGTTTGGGCAAGAGCGAACTGTGCGAGGTGTTTAATCCTGACGTCGAGCCGTTGGTTCGCAACCAGCGCAGCCGCGAGAGGGTGGTGCGTTTCAATCTCGGCGTTATGCAGCATGTGGCTAAGCAGGACAACCTGCAAATGCCCGTGTCCGACACCGACCGCCGGCCGGTAGGACCGACTCTCTACGACGAGCACCAAGCCGAACGGCCGCTCAGCGAGTTCTACCGCACCGACAAACATCAGGCCGGATACGTCCGCTGCCGGTTCTATCCCTTCTACGACAAGAAGTCTGCCAAATCGCTGGGCGCCGAATCGCTGCTCAAAGAGCTGCAGCAACAGGCGTTGTGGAGCGATGTGTGCAGCACGATAGAGCAACTGTTGGCAGCCGGCGAACGGCCGCAGGATATTCTGGTGCTCGGGCGGTATAATAGCGAGATTCAGAAGTGGGCAGCGTTCTGCCGCGAGCAGGGAGATACGTATCCGCTGCTCAATCGGACGCAGATGGTGTCGCGCGACTCGTTCAAACTGGAGTCCTGCATAACCGTGCAACTGCTCATTACCGCTCTGCGGTACATGCATACAGGCAGCAGTGCCGCTGCGGCTTACCTGCGGCTGTATCTGGGTGAGGATATAACCGAACGGATCAAAGCCGTTGACAGCCGCTCGCCGCTCTACGACCGTCTGCAACACCTGCTGCAGGTGATCGGTTGTGCGGATGGTATGTATCAGGGCGAGGATGTGGCGTATGTCAACAGCCTGCTGGACGAGGTGCAGAACTTCATTGCCACCAACGGCAGCGATGTGCAGGCGTTACTGCAGTATTGGGACGACAAGATGAGCACGTTTGCAATCGCAGGCAGCAGCAGCGAGGCTATACAACTGATGACAGTGCACAACTCCAAGGGCTTGGAGGGCAAGACAGTTATCCTGCTCAACGCTGCTTGGGAGACGGAGAAAGACCACAAAGAAGCTGTGCTGTGGGCTCCCGCTATTCCTATAGCAGACTGCAGCCTGCCTTATATACCTGTCAGGCAAGAAGCCAACCTGCAGCGGACAGGCGAGCATTCGGCATTCAACATTGCTTACACGCGCGAACACGAGGCACAGCGTGTGGACAACTACAACCTGCTGTACGTGGCACTGACACGTGCTGCCGACAACCTGCTTGTTTATGCGTTGCCGAATGCCAAATCGCACCTTGACGGCTATCCGACGGTAGCCGCCTCGCTGCTGGATTACTGCGGCCTGCGTGACAGACTGAAGACGTTTGCCGAGAGCGAAGACACCTGTCTGGAGTACACTGCGGGCGATGCACCGTATATCCATCAGCCTGACGAACACAAGTCCGGCAGTCCGTTCAGCTATGCGGGCGCCGAACCTGTGGCAACGGTTATATGCAGCGACGGCGAACAGATCACGTTCCGGCAGTCGCAGGAGTCTGCACAATATACGCAGGACGGCGATAGTGCCGACGAACTGACGGCACAGACGGATTTCGGACTGCTGTGCCACGATATCTTTGCCCATATAGGCTCGTACAGCGAGGTGGAGCAGGTGCTGGACAACTACAGGCAACAGGGCTTGATAGAAGACAACGATCAGTACAACCGTATAGCCGAACTCATCCGCCAGGCGTTCACCTCCTCTCTGATGCAGCAGTGGTTCGACGGCACATGGCAACTCAAGCGCGAGGAGGCTATCCTCACGCCTACGGCGGTCATTCGTCCCGACCGCGTGATGATCAAGGGCAGCAAGGCGGTGGTGCTGGACTACAAGTTCACCACGCAGCAACGACCCGGACATATCCTGCAGGTGCGCGACTACGTGTTGGCATTGCGCAGGATGAACTACACGGATGTCGAGGGCTGGCTGTGGTACGCATTCGGTAACAAACTGGTGAAAGTTGAAAGTTGAAAGGGTAAGGATATGACAACATTCATACATAATGTGGCAGACGAGCTCCTCCGCCGGTTCGGCTGGGAGGGACTGAAACACGTAACGCTGGTGTTTCCGATGCACCGTGCGGGAGTAGTGATGCGCAGCGAGTTGCAACGCCGCATGGCGGCCGAGCATCCGTCTGCCGTGTGGGCACCGCAGATAATGGCTCTGGGCGACCTGTTTGACAGCCTCTGCCCGCTGGGTAAGGAGGACGAACTGTTCACCGTATGCCGCCTGCACCGCATATACAGCGAGTGTCTGGAGGGCGAACCGATGGATATCGACCGGTTCTACGGCTGGGGACGACAACTGCTGTCCGACTTTACGAATATCGACCAGGGAATAAGTGAGGCGGAGATCGACTCGTTCTTCCGCAACTCGCTCGCGCTGTCCGACCTCGACAGGTACAAACTCGACGAAGAGGTGCGCCACAGGCTGGTTGACTTGCTGTACAAGGGCGACGCGCGCCGGCAGGAGGCTATAGCCGAATCGGTGCAGGCACATTTTGCTGCACTGTGGCACGCCTTGCCGGATATCTACCACCGTCTGCGCGACGAACTGCAGCAGGCAGGCAAGGGCTACGACGGTCAACGTATGCGGTACGTGATCAGCCATTGGCAGCAACTCAGTCCGCGCGCTGAGAGCCGAATGTACTGTTTCATTGGTTTCAACTACCTGCTGCCCGTTGAACGACAACTGATGCAACTGCTCAAGGACGAGGAACGTGCGCTGTTCTTCTGGGATTATGTCGAGGATTTTCGCACCAACACCAAGGCGTTTGCATTCATCCGCCAGAACATCCGGCTGTTGCCCAACGCCCTGCCTGCTGCCACGTGGGGACAGCCGCGGAAGATAAAGACGATCACCGCCACCTCCGTGCACTCCGAGGCGGAGTATGCCGGACAATGGCTGCAGCAGACCTACCGCCAACACGGCGAACAGACTGCTGTTGTCATCTGCGATGAGTCGCAACTCGAGCCGGTGATCTACAGCCTGCCTGCTATCCGTCTGGACGGCAGCGACACGCCCGAGCAGGTGAACATCACCAAGGGCTACCCGCTCAGGCATGCACCTGTATATGTGGCGGTTATAAAGGCACTTGACAAGTCGTTCCGCAACCACCCGGGCGATTGTATATCGGCGTTGCAGGAGGTGGTAATGGCTGTTGACGGGTTGTCAAAACAGTCGTTGCAACTCAAGCAGGACACCTGGCAGTGGCACATGGAGCGCGAGTCGCTTTACCAGACGCGGCGCGCACTACTGCAGTTCATCACTATCCTGCGCGACCAAACGGTACAGACACTTGCCGGGCAGCCCGACCTGCTGCGCAGGCTGATAATGAGGCACATGGAGCAGATCACGCTGCCGTTCCACGGCGAGCCGATAACCGATCTGCAGGTGATGGGTGTACTCGAGACGCGAACACTGGACTTCAACCATCTGCTGCTGCTCAATGTGGAGGAAGGTGTTATACCTGCCCATCAACCCGACAAATCGTTCCTGCCATACTACCTGCGCAAGGCGTACGGACTGCAGACGCATGACGAGCGCGCGTCGGTGTATGCCTACAACTTCTTCCGCCTGCTGCAGCGCGCCGAGGATGTGACCATAGTGTTCAGTCAGTCGCAGACGTCGATGACCAAAAAGTCCATGTCACGGTTCGTGATGCAGATGCTCGTCTGCCCCGAAGAGTTTGAGGTCAGCAAGTTCACCCTCACCGAGAGCAACACCTTGCAGCCCGCCAAGACGATAGAGGTGCCGGAGGGTACAGATTGGGTGAGCGCCAGACATCAAACATCAAACATCAAACATCAAACATCAGACATCAAACATCAAACATTATGCCTCTCCCCATCGGCTATCGGCACGTTCTATACCTGCAAGCGCAAGTTCTACCTGAGTTATATTCTCGGCTTGGACGAGGAGGACGAGCAGGAGGTGATCTTCAGCAACCGCACCTTGGGATTGTTCGTGCACGAGGCGGTGCATTACCTGTACGAGCATCACTGCCACTGCGATGGCAAGAGTGCTGTGAAGATCAGCCCGAACCAAGTGGAGCAACTCAATACGCCCGAGAAACGCTTTGAGGCACTGGAGCATGCTTACCGGAGGCTGAACGATACGTACAAGGCGGACCACGAAGGTGCCGCGGATGTCTATTTCATGGATCAGCATGCAATGGAGAACCGCGTGATTGACAAGTATATACAGCGCGTACTTGACCGCGACCGTTACGATGCCGAGCACTGCGGACTGACTATCCTCATGCTCGAGCAACCCATCTACACAACAATTTCCCTTCCCTTCAGATGGAGAATTGCCTCGGCTTGGCAATTCGAACGGAAAGAGCAGCGGGGAGCGTCGCTCTGCCCCAGATATGGGTTGGGGGTAGGCTTTCTCACCCTTCCCCTTAGTGAGGAGTCAGAGGTAGGCTTTCACCCCCTTCCCTTCAGGGAGGGGTCGGGGGTAGGCTCCTCTGATCGGCAGAAGGCTGACTTGGATATTTCCGTTGGCGGAATAGTCGATCGCATGGACAAGATTGGAGGACTCAACGGCCTGCCGGAGGTGACGCGTATCGTGGATTACAAGTGCGGCAAGTTTGTTCCGGCAAAGATGTCCGCCCATTCCGAAGACCTCTGTACACCCGGAAAGAAAGATACTGATTATGTGCGCCAAACCATGTTGTACAGCTTTGTGGCATACGACCAACGCCTGTCGCTTTTCAACGAGAAAGAACTGCCTTCCGGCTTTCAGCCGCACCTGTACTTCACCTCGCAGGACCTGATGAGCGCGGATACCCCAACCCGCGTCAAGCTTGACGGTAATGATATGACCTGCAACGAAAAGACGAACGGCGACTACCGGTCGTTGATTGAGCGCATGCTGACGGATATAGTATCCGAACGCGAGTTCCCGCAGTGTCAGGAATGTTCGCCCTACTGCCCGTTCCTGAACCTCTGCGGCCGTCAGGCGCAGGAATACTAAGCTCCGCCTGACTTGTTGTTTTGCTCCGCCTGACGTATTGTTCTTACCAGCCGGCTTGTTACTCCGGCCGACTGTTTTTGTACTTAAATATAGCAACCCCGATTATTTTATAAAATAATTTGCATAAGTCAAAATTTTTTCGTACCTTTGCAACGGAAAAATAAAAACGAAAGGACAAGTTATGGCTCAAGTTTTCTCTCCATACCAGATGCAAATTTTGGACAGCATCGCAAATGTACACAGCGACAAGGAACTGTGTGATATTCGTGATCTAATTGCTGAGTATTTCTCTAACAAAGCTTTAGATGAGATGGACCAACTTTGCAAAGAGGGCAAATTATCTACTCCTGTTATTCAATCCTGGTCTAAAGAGCATCTTCGTACAGCCTATATTTGATTAGATAAGGATTCAGTTATTTCCATTTTGGAAAATACTGCAGCAGATGGGAAGAAGTACCGCACGATGTTTTATAATCTGGATGCAATTTTGTCGGTCGGTTACAGGGTAAATAGCGCTAATGCTACGCGTTTTCGCCAATGGGCAAATCGTGTGTTGAAAGATTATCTGCTTCGCGGTTATGCACTCAATCCGCACCTTCGTTATATGGAGCAACGGATAGATAATAAACTGCAAGAACACACAGAACAAATACATGAGTTGCAAAACAAGGTGGATTTCTTTATCCGCACATCCTTGCCTCCTCGTGAAGGAATCTTTGTGAACGGGCAGATTTACGATGCGTTTGAGTTTATTGAGAGGTTAGTTAAGTCTGCCAAGAAATCCATTCTGTTGATTGATAATTATGTGGATGAATCGGTTTTAACGATGTTGAGCGAGAAGCAGAAGGGAGTACAAGTAGATATTTATACGAAGGATATTTCGAATGCATTGCAGTTGGCTGAGAAGAATTTCAACGCGCAGTATAAAGGTTTGGTGCTCCATACGACATCCATTTGTCACGACAGATTTTTGATAATCGATGAAGAAACAATCTATTTAATAGGTGCATCCTTGAAAGATTCCGGCAAACGCCTTTTCGCCTTTACGCAAATGAATGCCGAGCAGATAAAAACAATCAAAGATAGATTACTACTAATCGTTGACAATGGCTGATAATGGTTGCCCCGGTTTTGACCTTTCGCAAATTGCTGGTAATTGTTGATAATGGTTGACCTTCTTTGATCTTTTGCAAATTGTTGATAATTGATGTTAATTGTTGACCCGGTTTTAATCTTTCGCAAATTGTTGGTAATTGTTGATAATGGTTGACTAATCTTGAGCTCCGGCAATTGTTGATAATTGATGTTAATTGTTGACCCAGCTTTGATCTTTCACAAATTGTTGCTAATTGATGTTAATGGTTGCCCCGGTTTTGACCTTTCGCAAATTGTTGGTAATTGTTGATAATGGTTGACTAATCTTGAACTCCGATAATTGTTGACTGAGAAGATTTGAATGAAAGGAAACGGTTATTTTACGTAGTATCCCGACGGTCAGCCGACGGTGAACCGACGGTCAAGGCTACTATCACATCATTGTCGTCCTTCAGAAAACTCAATAAGTGTTTCATAAATCATCGGATTTGTTAAACGGTAAAAAAATATTAACAATTAAAACATTATATCATGAGAAAAAATAAACTATTTCTATCCCTGCTGATGGTCATGCTCCTCAGCGTGGGTAATGTGTGGGCGGATCCTGCAGCTGTAGGAACTACACTGTTTAGTGAGGACTTCAGTGGTTATGCTAAAGATGCGGTCCCTAGCGGATCGGTAACGACAGCTACGGGGCGTGTTGTTTATGGCGGTGCTAATGTTACTTATGCATGTACGGACGGTAACGGAACAAAACCAGGTGCCACAAAAATTTACAATGAGGCTACAGGAGGAGGAACTGCTCCGGAGATTTTAGTTGGAAAGTATGGTTCAGGAGGTTCTACAGGAGGTTCGTTTTCTGTATCAGGCATTCCATCTGGTGGGGCAAAAGCAATTACGGTATCTTACACGCAAAACAAGCAAAAATTAAAAGTGGCTATTTCTGGAACAGGCTATACTTCGGATGGAATAGACGCAAAGCCTGCAGATGTAGGAACCGTATCATTTGATATAACGGTTGCAGATGGAGCCGATGCGACTTTTGCATTAACATTTTCGGCTTATTCGTCTAACGTTCGTGTAGATGATATTTTAGTGACGGTAAAAACCGCTGGCGAAGGTGGTGCTCCTGTAACTCCGACTTGTGCAATTCCGACATTTGATCCCGAAGATGGAGAAACATTCACGGATGATATTGATGTCGAGATTGCATGCGAAACGGATGGTGCAACAATCTATTACACAACTAATGGTAGTAATCCGACCACATCTTCAAACGTATATTCTAGTGCTTTGAACTTCACTGCGACTACAACTTTGAAGGCGATGGCTGTAAAGGCAGGCTATGACAATAGTGCTGTTGCAGCGGCTACTTATACAAAAGTCGTACCTTTCTCAGGCTCCATTTTGGAAATTGTAAAGGGCGATTTCACTACTTCGAGTTATGACGATAATGCTGGAGACCATGAGAAAAGCGGTATAACGTTTACGACTGCAAAAGTTTATCAAAGTGGAGGCGGTATTCAATTCCAAAAGACGAATGGACTTCTTTACAACAAGACTGACCTTGGCGAAATTGCTAAGATTGAGATCACAACAGTATCGGGAAAAAGTAATAACTTAGTAGTTTACTCAGGAACGACCGAGAATCCGACTTCCGGAGCGGTTACCGGAAGCACTTCTGGTAGTGTGACTACTTACACATTTGCAGCGGGTAAAGGCTTCTTCGCTATTAAATGTAATAGTACCGGTGCCTCGAATGTAGATCCTATTAAGATTTATTACACATCTGCAACTCCGTCATCAGTTGACAAACCGACTATTTCGGGTACTGAGAGCTTTGTGACAAGTACTACAGTGACAATTTCTCACGCCGATGCAGATCATATTTACTATACCACCAATGGTGATGCTCCGACAACGAGTTCAGCTGAATATACAGCTCCGTTCTCGTTGACCAATACCGCAACCGTTAAGGCTATCGCAGTAAAAGGCAGTGATGTAAGTGCTGTCGCTGAGAAGGCTTTCACAAAAGTAGAAGTGTTGGAGTCTTTGGCTGAATTGAAGGCTAAGAATACAGGTTCTTCATATCTGCTTAACTTGACCGATGCAATTGTAACCCTTGTTGATGGAAACAATGCGTTTATTGAGGACGCAACAGCAGGCGCGTTAATTTATTTCAGTGGTCATGGCTACGCAGCAGGTGACAAACTGAATGGTCTGTATGAGGTTACTACAGCTACTTACCAAGGCAAGTTTGAGATTACAGAAATGACGGCACAAGATGGTGCTACTAAAACAGCTGATGCAGAAATTCCTGTAACCACATTGACTATTGCTCAATTAGCTGCTAATTTTGCTGCAAATGAGAGCAAGCGTATTAAGATTGTAGGCGTTAATGTAACCGATGCTATTGCCAATAACGATCGCAATGGCCAGATTTCCGATGGTGCAAATACTTTCGCGCTCTATGCTGGTAAGAATGGTGTTACAGCAGCAGAGAATGCCAATATTGATGTTATCGGTTATCCTACATTCTTCAGCGAGGCCCATCAGTTTAATGTTTGGGCACAGGCTGATATTACTGTCAATGAGAAAGAAAATCCGGAATTGGCTTATGATCCGGCTTCCGAGACTATCGAGCAAGGCGACGCTTGGTCTGCTCCGGCTTTGACTAACCCGCATAGTGTAACTATTTCATCGTACGCATCTAACAATGAGTCTGTAGCAACGGTTTCTGACGCAGGTGTGATTGCACTTGCAGGAGGTCTTGGAACGGCTGTTATTACAGCACACTTCAATGGTGATGCTACATACAATGCTGGAAATGCTACTTATACGATTACGGTAGAAGAGGCTGATGCTCGTAATAATGCCGTAAGTCCGGCTGCGTTTACCACCACAAGCGGAAATTTGAACCCGGCAGACATTACTTATGCATCTTATCAAGGAGGCTCAAGCACCGCTCCTGCTATCTATAACGATGGTATCCGTTTGTATCAAATTAGTGGTACAAATGACTTTGGAGGTTTCGTTACGATAACTGCTAAAGCAGGTTGTACAATCGATGAAGTACAGATTACAACCACAAGCAAGTATGCAACAACCGTTGCTTATAGCAAAGATGGTAATGAGAATCTCTTAGGTGAAGAAAGTGTAGCAAAATCTGGTTCCTATACGACAGGTACCGGTTTGAATGTATCAAGTGTAAACATTCTTAACTTAGGTACAGGTAGTGAAGGTCGTTTGGAGATTGCTTCTATCAAAGTTTACTACACAGGTGAAGCGGCTACTATTGACCACTATGAGTTAGGTGGAACATATCAAACCGCATTTATGCAGGATGAAGAATTCAACCATACTGGTCTGATTGTTTATGCTGTATACGATGCATTAGGAGAAAATAAGGTAGATATTACTTCTATGTGTACGTTCTCTGAGCCGGATATGAGTACAACAGGTGAAAAGACTATTGAAATTACTTACAATGAGGCTGTTGTTATTTCATATAAGATTAACGTTGCTGCTGATTCTCGTAAAGTGGCTGAAAGTCCTGCTACATTCACTACTGTTAGCGGTGATATGACACCGAATGATATAACGTTTGCTTCTAATCAAGGTGGCGCAAGTACAGCACCGGCAAACTATAACGATGGTATCCGTTTGTATCAAATTAGTGGTACTAATACCTTTGGTGGCTTCATTACATTAACAGCGAAGGCTGGTTGCACGATTGATCAGGTTAAGATAACTACCACCAACTCCTATGCTACTACTGTTGCCTACAGTGTAGATGGCAATGAGAATCTGTTAGGCTCTGAGAGTGTGGCTAAGTCGAGTGATTATAGCACTCCTTCCGGCTTGAATGTAGGAAGTGTGAATATCGTGAACAAAGGAACCGGTAGTAGCGGCCGTCTGGAGATTGCTTCTATCAAGGTCTGGTACACAGGTGACGCTCTTGCTGTTGACCACTACATCTTGGGCGGTACTTATGCTACCGAGTTTGAGCAGTATGGCGAGTTCAATTATGAAGGTCTGACCGTTACCGCTGCATACGATGCCGGTGAGACTATCACAGAGGCTGTTACCGGCTTTACGGTTGAGGCAGATTTGAGCACTGCGGGTGCAGCGAAAGCAAATGTTATGCTCAATAGTGTTAAGATAGCAGAGTACGACATTACCGTTACTGCTTCCGCAAAAGAGGATCCGGCATTGGCTTATAGCCCTGCTTCGGTAGTTCTTACGTTGGGTGACGCTTTGAGTGCTCCGACGTTCAGCAATACACACAACGTATCACCGATTACTTATAGTTCGGACAAACCGGCTGTGGCTACAGTAGATGCTGATGGTAATATTGCTCTAGCAGGTGATTGTGGTACTGCTGTGATTACCGCATCGTTCGCTGGAGATGATGATTATATTGACAGTGAAGCAACATTCACTATTACGGTTAATGAGCCTGCTGAAGACTTGTCCGGTACATGGGCACTGGTAACTGATGCGGAACAATTGGCAGCAGGAAAGAAAATTGTTATAGCATATTGCGGACTTGACGGTGATTATCTTGTAGCAAAAACTATGGGTGCACAAAACACCAACAACCGTGCTGCTGTTGAAAGTTCTACTAAGACAGCTACTGACTACACGTCTCTAACTCTTGGTCCTGGTACAAAAGTATTTACTCTTGTTGATGCTGGTGAGGGCAAGTTTGCTATCAAAGCTTCGAATGGCAAATATTTGACTTCTGCTACATCTGGTACAAGTAATAACCTTTTGGAGGCTGCTGACTATAGCTTGGATAACGCTAAATGGACTATCTCTATTAGCAATGAAGTAGCTAGTATTGTGGCTGCTGCTGGAAACAAAACGGTAATGCAATACAATAGTTCAAATACTTTATTCTCTTGCTATGTCTCCGCAAATCAGAAACCGGTTAGAATATACATGCTTCAAGAGGACACTCCTGAACCACCGACGCCTGATTGGACAGAAGTGCGCTCTGAACTGACTATTGGTAAGCACTACACGATTTGTCTGAAGAAGAAGATAACGGCTGTCAATGGAGCGACGTTCTGGACAATTGGCAAACATACTGCACACAAGGTTGCTTACTTGGAAGAGGCACAATTGCCGTTGACTGCCGGTGAACCGTTCATCTTCCAGGCAACAGCCGACAAACTTGAAGTCGTTTATGAAGGTGAGGATGTGGACAATCCTGTTACAGTGGAAGGCAATGCACTCCGCGGAACATTCGAAGACATGGATGCAGCCGCTCTTGCAGCAGCATGCACGAATATGTACATGTTGTCTAATAACCAGATTTGTTCTGTCACACACAATAACGGCAACTTCCTGTCAGCCTTCCGCGCATATATAGACGATGACGCCATGATTGACGTTAGCAGCGCTCCGCAACCTGTGCCGGGACGTAAAGTGAAGAGCGTGCCGATGCAAGGAAATGTTGCAACAGGCATAGATGAAACACACACATCCATGCAGGCCACCAAGATGCTGATTGACGGCCAGTTGTTTATCATCTGTGGCGAGAAGATGTACGATGTCACAGGTAGTTTGGTTAAGTAAAATGTTAAACAATATAGAAAAGTAAAGCTATGAAAAAATCATATCAAGAGCCCAGTGTTCTCATTACACAGATGCAGCCACAGTTGATTATCCTTGAAGGTAGCCCAGTTGTTTATGGTCCGGGATTACCTGGCGGTGTAGGCGGTGACTAACCTCACGGTTTGAGTGCATAAAAGTGGCAGGTTTTTGATAAGCCTGCCACTTTTGGTTATTGACGGGCAGTGTTGCTGATGCAGGATATAAAAAATTGCATGGCAGTTTTGCCAATGTTGCCAATATCATTTTTTGACTATAATCTTGTGGCAAACTGAAACAACCTACACGGATCACACGGATTACACAGAGGCCGGTGAGTGAACTGTGCGGATCTAACGGATTGCACGGATGCCGTTGAACAGATATTCCGTGACACTCCGTGAAAGTCCGTGTTCGAATAAAACAAACCACAGAACTACACGGAGACAGTTGAGCATGAATATCCGTACTATCCGTCAAATCCGTACAGAACAAAGCACTACGACCTGTACGGATCACACGGATTGCACGGATGCAGTTGAACAGATATTCCGTGACATTCCGTGAAAGTCCGTGTTCGAATAAAACAAACCACAGAACTACACGGAGACAGTTGAGCAAGAATATCCGTACTATCCGTCAAATCCGTACAGAACAAAGCACTACGACCTGTACGGATCACACGGATTG
>Ga0310694_10001966_pt1 | contig 22028 bp, 36 predicted proteins | sample 174DNAGHGhighgp2_FD_203884 | JGI IMG/M metagenome (GOLD analysis project Ga0310694, IMG submission 203884) | Sheep rumen microbial communities from Palmerston North, Manawatu-Wanganui, New Zealand - 1742 DNA GHGhigh gp2 (v2) (version 2) | ecosystem: Host-associated > Mammals > Digestive system... | reverse complement strand
AGAAAATATTGATGATGCTATTATTGATTATGCTACAAAGAATAAGAATCGTATTAAGTCATTCATTTTTACTCGAGATTGGCATACAAAGAAAGATGAATCATTTGAAGTAAATGGCGGTCAATGGCCAATTCACTGTGTACAAGGTACTCAGGGTGCTGAAATTTCTAAGAAGCTTATTGATGCTATTGCTAAGCTTGGAATTCCTTATGTAATTGTTAATAAAGGAACAGTTCCTGACCATGAAGAATATGGAGCATTTGAGCACTGTGGAACATTCCATCATTTGCATCCTAATGATCCACCCCATGTAAAGAATTGTTATTTTGCTAATACTGAAAGTTCTTCAGGATGTCGCATTACTACTGAGAATCTTACAGTATGTGGTATTGCTGGAGATTATTGTGTTAAGGAAACAATGAAGAATTTGCTTAAGCATTGGAGAAATTTCAAGATTTCAGTTCTTATGAATGGCGTAGCATCAATTGATGGTGGAACTGCTATTAATGAATTTATTAAAGAAAACAATCTTAAAACAGTTTAAAACACTTAAAATAACTATATAAGGTTAAATATACTATAATATATCATATAGTATACATTAAAGCTTAAAATGTGACTTAAAATATACAATAATATTATTTATGAGTACTGTATATGGTCCAAATATATTTATAACTATTCCTGATAGTTATCTTGCATATAGAAATAATAAAGGTAAAACAAAGTATAAATCAAAAAAGAAATAATAAATATGAATAGAATTTATAGTATTCTTGACACTGATCTTTATAAGTTTACTACTTCGTATGCTTATATGAAGAAGTTTCCTGATGCAGAATGTACTTTTACATTTAAAGATCGTAATCGTATTAAGCGTACTCCAAAGTTTTTGAAAAAGTTTAAGGCTGAATTGAAAAAGATGTGTATGATGCATCTTACAATGGAGGAACTTAATTGGTTGCTTACTGCACACCGTGTTGATTTTATTGCAGCCTATTATTGGGAATGGTTGATGTCATTTAGATTTGAATATGACAAGATTAATGTATATCTTGATGAAGATGGCGTACTTTGCATGGAAGTAACAGATAAATGTTATAAAGCATCTTTGTATGAAATCCCATGTATGTTTAGTATTCCTGAAGTTAATAATGAGGATAAGCCTATTGACTGGGAGCGTACAATTTATAAGCTTAAGGAAAAGGTTGATTTGGCTAATAAAGAAAATATATTGTTTTCTGAATTTGGCACACGTAGACGTTTTAACTATGAAGTTCAGGATAGAGTAGTAAATTATCTTAAGAATTTTTCAAAGACATGTGTAGGTACTTCTAATGTACATTTCGCAATGAAGTATGATATGAAGCCAATTGGCACGCATCCACATGAGTGGTTTATGTTCCATGGAGCTCAGTATGGCTACAAGGCTGCAAACTATATGGCTCTTGAGAATTGGGTAGATGTATATGATGGAGATCTTGGCATCGCACTTTCTGATACATATACGTCAGATGTTTTCTTTAAGAATTTCTCTTTAAAGCAGGCAAAGTTGTTTGATGGCGTTCGTCAGGATTCTGGAGATGAACGTGAGTTTACTGATAAGACAATTGAGTTCTATAAGTCAAAAGGTATTGATCCTACTTCAAAGACTATTGTGTTTTCTAATTCTCTTAATTTTCCTAAGGCTTTAAAGATTAAAGAATATTGTACAGGAAAAATTAAATGCTCATTTGGAATTGGAACAGATATTACTTGTGATGTATATGGAAATTATTATGATGCAAATGGAAATCCAATAAAATATGACTCAGAGAACATTGTAATGAAGATGTCGAGATGCCGTATGAATTCTAATCAGAAATGGTATCTTTGCATTAAGATTAGTGATGATTTAGGAAAGCATATGGGAGATAATCAGGAATTCAATCATGCATGTTATGAATTAAATATAAAAATATAAAATAATGGAAAAGAAAGAATATAGTAAACCAGAAGTTGAGACTATTGAAGTTGAGAAAGAAAATGTTTCAATATCATCTAATTATATAAAACTATGAAGAGAATAATTTTAAGTTTAATTTTTGTATTTATTACATCATTTAGTTTTGCACAAGCTCCTCGTATGAATTTTATGAATCATATTGATTTTAGTAAATATGAAGTAGTAGATTCACTTCCTCTTGAACGTATTATGATACATTTTGATAAAGAAATTGATGATGAAAACTTTATTGATCTTGGATATGGAGATTACATGGCTCCTGTTCCTTATAAAGACAATATGATCATAAAGACTACATCTGATAGAACAAAGGCAATTGTCATTCATAATAGTTATGCATTTGGACGTCATTTTGAATTTAATGTAGAAGAAAATGAACGTAGAATTGTTTTGTGGTATAAAGATAAATTTATATATGGTGGATATGTATATGATAAGACATATAAAGTATGTAAGTACTTTGAGTCACGAAAAGAATTCAAACGTTTTATGAAACGACCGTTTTTTAAAAGAAGTAATTTAAATTATTAAAAAAATGAAAAGAAACTTAATTTTATTATTATTTGTAATATTTTTTACGTGTTCATGCAGTACTTATAAAATTACATCAAATGTTAATTATGATGTATGTTATCCTGATACAACTATAACATATAATAAAAATGTAAATATGTATGTATCTTCAAAAAATGAATATAATGAAGCTATAAAAAATAAAAAATATTATAATATATATGATTTAATAAAAGATAATGTTAATGTAATTGCGCATTCATTTGACGGTACAAATTATTTAACAATTTATATAAATTATACTGAAAATAAAGGATTTATAACAGGCGATCATAAAAATATAATTAGTACAACAGCACCAATTAGATTAAATTCATATAAAGTTATAAATATTGAAAAATATAAAAAGAAAAAGAAATAATTATGGATATTATAAAATGTCCAAAATGTCATGAATGTGTAGAAATTAATATTGCGCATTCTGTTACTGAAGATGGAGAAGTTTTTAAATGCCCGCATTGTGGATGGTATTTTAGATATGTAGAACGTTAAATTTAAATATTATGTTAGATTGCCCAAAAGAAATTTTAGTTGGTATTGATGCTTCTAAATGGGAACCAGAAACAAACAATGAGAGAACATATTATCCATTGGCTTATGTTACTTATATGAAAGATGGTAAAGTATATAAGCAAAAATCATTTGATAGTTGGAGAAATATAGAAGTTGGCACTAAGACATATCCTAATACTCCGCAACAAGGATTTAAAGTATTATTTAATGTTGGTGGATGTAAGTCAGGATGGAATGTAAGACAAACTTATTTTAGAGTTAGAGATCCACGTGGTTTTGAATTTGAAATATCATCAGGTAATTTTGTAAATATTCTCCAAAAAGAAACAATTGTTGAAGGAGTATTGTCCGGAAAATATGCTTATGTTTGGGAAGGACAGGATTTGAATCTTATTGAAGACAATGATCCAGTTTATATTGAAGGTGTAAAAAATAATACTGCACTCAATGATGAAAACGAAAAGGTAACAAAAGACAATATTGTTCTTGGTCAAGGTTATAGACTTCGTGATCATGAAAATGGTTATTATATTGGACGTTTGCCTTGGAAAACTTATAGAGGAGATGAACATTTAAATTCTGATGGAAAGAAAATCCCAAAGACAGAATATGTAATTGAAGAGCAACTTATGTATACTTTTGTAGTTGAAATGGAAGGATATGACAAAAACTACAAAAAGAAGAAAATGAAAGGCTTAGCAGGTTATAAAGAAATAAAAAATGTTAAGTTTAAAAATGTAAGCAAAACAATTTCTAATGGTGAAGTTGAAAAGGAAGTTACAGAATTTTATCTTTCAGCTGTAGGTAAAGCTCCTGAAACAATTGATTGGGGATATGAACTTAAAAAGGAACAACAGCTTAAAGATAATTGGGCAAAGAAATATCATCCAGAATATTATCAAACTTATGATGAATGGGCAAAAACTCCATCAAAAGCTAATAAATTATCAAAATATGAACATAATTGGTTTATTGTAGACACTGGAGATCCATCACACTTTAAGTCAGTTATTTCATTTAAATTTAAAGATGGTAAAATTCACAATTATGTATTTGAAGAATGCACATTTACTCCAGAAAAAATTATTGTGAATAAACAAATTACTCCATACGATGTAAATAATGGTGATTATTACTATCGTAGAAGTGAAATGTCTAATTATAATTATGAATCATATGTTCATTATGGTATTAAAGAATTTACTGAAGTTGATAAATTAATGCCTTGTTATGATATGTATTACACATGGATTGATTATTCAACGGTTGGAATATATAATGGTAAACGATATAAATTAACAGTAAATATTCCAAAAGCATACCATACGATTAAATATGGTGAAGAAAGATAAAACTATGCCCTGTAAAATTTAATATAATTTGAAATTTTTACAGGGCATAACTATATTATATTTGTAATCAAACAAATAAAATATGAGAAATAAAAAAAGACCCCAGTACATTGAGAAGCAACTTAATGAGATTAACGATTATTTACGTAATATTCGTTTGAAGTTTGATAAAAAATATGATGATAATCTTTTCTGTTGGATTACTCAGTATCTTCTTTCTCATGGTTGGTATCGCGGTTTTAATATGCATTATGACCAGGAAGTAACTTATTCAGATGGCACCACAAAGGTAATTCGTGCTCTTGCTGGTCCTGACTATGAAACCAAAGATTATTATATTCAAATATGGTAATTTGAATTAAAATTAACATTATTATATTCAAATATGGTAAGTTATGATGATCAAAATATCTGAAGGTTCAAAGAAAAGATGTCGTTCACAGTTTCCTATAAAGAAAATTGGTAAGCTTATTAATTCAGCAGTTTTATTATTTGAACTAGTTCCAGTAGAAACAGTTATTTCAGAATGTATTTATGATACTGATAACCCACAGCTTTACAATGTTCTTCTTTATTTAATTAGAGAAAATTGTGGAGATGAAAAAATAATTAATGAACTTAAAAATTTTGATTACATTAACTAATATAAATAATGGGAAAGAAATTTAATAATATTAAGCCTGGTACAATTTGTACATTTACACATAATAAATCAGTAGTATTTCGTATTACACATGTGAATGATCAGGGAATGCCATTTGCCATGCATTCATATTATCATTATGAATATACCACTGGTGATTATGAATTTCAGATAGATGACAAACCAGTATGTATGGGTTACACTACAGAATACGAAGAAGCATCAAACGAACAAAAGAAAATTTTTATAGATATGGAAAAGAAAGAAGTTAACATTAATGAATTTAAGAAAGCCCTTCATAAGGGTATTGTAGAATTTAAGTACACAAAAAAGAATGGAGAAATTCGTGAAGCCAAAGGTACATTAAATACAGAAGTAATGGGAGAAGAGAATACTCCTAAGGGAACTGGATATGAAATTACAGATTCAAATATTCGTTATTATGATTTGAATTCTGAAGGTTGGCGTTCATTTATTGTAGATAATCTTATTGAATGGAAAATTACGGCATAAATTATAAAGAAATATTTCAGGATGCTATTAAGGCCTGGAAAGAAAATAATTATAATCCAATACATTTAGATAAAAATTTTATTAATATTATATGTAAATTTAGAAATCAATAATATGAAAACAAAAGTTACGTTTACTTGGAATTTAGCAAGTGAACAACCTACATCAATGATTTTACCAGTTTTAGCAAGTACTCAAAATAATAAATTGATTGTTTTTAAGAATACATATAATGAATGTCTGCATAATTCTAATTGGAAACATTTAGTGGAGAAATACAAAATTAATTATTGGGTTTATCAATCTGAAATTATTTAAATAATATAATATGATACTTAAAGACTTTTTAGATAAAGTTAAGGATTTACCTCTTGATACTGAAATTGATAAATGGTGTCCAAATAGTGGATATCATCATATTAATTTAGAAATAGAATTTATTAAAAAAGAAAACAGATATATAATAACAGTTTAATATAATATGGATTACGGAAAAATTTTTGAAACAATGGTTAGTGAGACTCAGAAGTATCTTGAAAATAATCATCTTCAAGCAATGATTCTTGGTATTTCTGGCGGTCTTGATTCTACTGTGACTGCTGCTATTTGTCATGAAGTAGAGAAACGAAATCCAGAACTTAGATTTATTGGTATTTCTCTTCCATGTTCTTCTAATAGTGATGATGAAAATAATTCTGCAAAAGCTTGTATGAAAGCTTTTTGTAAAGAAGGTCAATATTGGACAGAGAATCTTCAAAAGGAATATATGCTTATGCGAGCTACTTGCTCACAGCGTCATTGTCCAACGACAATTGGACAAGGAAATATTAAAGCACGTCTTCGTATGATTTATTTGTATGATTTAGCAAATTATACAAAGGGTCTTGTAATGGACACTGATAATCTTACAGAACATTATCTTGGATTCTTTACAATTCATGGAGATGTATGTGACTATAATCCAATTGGCGGACTTTGGAAACATGAAGTATATGAGCTTGCTAAATATTTAAAAGGAAAATATGCAGAAGAGTATTATCAAATGACTGATGATACAAACACACAAGAAGAAATTTCAGCAGCAAATGAAAGAATTGAAGCTCTTAATCATGCATTAGGTATTCGTCCAACTGATGGCAATGGTGTAAATGATCTTGGAGATATGGGTCAGATTGCTCCAGCTTTTGCTAATGATAAAAATATTGATGCATATGAAAAGGTTGACGTAATTATTAAAACTTATTTATATGCAATCACTCAGTTTACTGATGAATATAATGCTGCTATTGAAGCTTTATATGATGAGTTCGATAAAGATACAGTTGATGGAATTATTAGAAGAATTAAGTCAACAGAATATAAACGCAAAGGATTGCCAATTGTGATTAATAGAAATAAATATGAGCATCTATTATAAAATCTTTATGAATATTCATAAAAATTAAATTATATTTGAATTTATTTATAAAGTTTCTATATTATATTTGTAATCAAACAAATATTAAAATTAAGTAAATATGAATGTTATTCCAGTTTCAATGATCAATGAGGTAATGGGAGTTCAAAAGTCAGATAATTCTAATCTGTATGTAGGACTCTGTGGCACAATGTTTGTAGGTTCTGACCGTTATGCAATGGTTATTACTGAGGTGATTTCTCCTAAGGTTGTTCGAGTTGATCATATGAATGATGAAGATTACTCAAAGAATATAATGATTGATGAGAACACAATGGAATATATTCCTGTTAACAAAATGTCAAATTATACTCGTGTAAATGAGGATAAGACTAATATTGTTCCAACTGGCATAATCTTTAAGCTTCGCAAGAATAATCGTTGGATTCGTCAGGGTAATTCATTATGGGGAACTGGAGCTGTTCATTTCGGTCATGCAGATAATTACATGGATCCGAGTTTCTAACTCGGATCTCTGCTTAATAAAATATAGAATATTGAATATGTATTACAGAGTTTACGATAATAGTTTTTGCATTAATTTAGAAACAGGAAATTATGCTGCATTAGTTCAAGCACATAATGAATGGTATTCTCCTGATGAAAAAGAAGACGGAGCTTTATTTAAAAAAGTATCTGAACCTTATGTAGAAGATATTTATGAATGCGGACATCATTATGGAAAGAAAGAATTCATAAATGTTAAGTCAACTTTCACAGGAAATACTTATAGAGTGCTTTATAGTAAATATTCATTATATTAATCCAATGCAATTATGAAAGCAAGAGTAATTGAAACAGGAGAAATAATTGAAGTTAAGTCGCTTTATTCACCAGTATATTCACGTCTTGATTGCAACGGAAAAATAATTTCGGAATATGATGAAGATGAACTTGAGTTTTTATCAAATCCTGATAAACCAAAAATGGTTAATTTAGAGAAAATTATTGAATATTTAACACCGCGTCTCGAAACTGATTTAGGATATTATGCAGCTGGCGATTTTATAAATAATTTTAGAAAAGAGTTTGAATGATTTGGTTTAACACTTAATTAAAATTTAATTATGTACGAAGAAATTAAAAAGAATATTATTGATCGTTTTCTAAACACACATTATCTTTGGACATGTTGTACTACTAAGGAATCTATTATTGCTGATATGAAAAATAGAATTCCGTTTAATGTAAGATATGTTTATTTTTCAGATTATGAAGCATTGGAGATGAATCTTGGAGATGACGTTAAAATTGTTATGAAACTTAAATGGGAGGAACGATCATATAAGAATAATTCAGGTCGTGATATGATTAGTTATAGACTCATTTCAATTAGTTAATTTATTTGTTTTGTTATATTAGAATGGATTGAACATATGTTTAGTCCATTCTATTTTATATAATAAAGATATAAAACTTAAAAATAATAATGTCTAATAATTATTTACAGTCAACAAACACAGGTAATATTTATAAAGTAATGGATAATTATCTTTTAAAAATGTCACCTTGGAAAGATGGTGAAGATCGCCGTCTTTATGAATATAATGATGATGATATGACAGTAATTACATATCAAAATGCATGTATGATTGTAAATAAGCAATTTAGTGAAAGTGATGAAGAATGGGAGCATAATGGAAAGAAATATAAAGCACGTGCGATAGTCAATAAGAATATTGATGAGCATACTGCAATGCTTTCAATGCTGCCTTCTCATTATATAAAAGATTCAGTAAAAATATTGAAAAAATTGCCTGATGAAAATTCTATTACATTTTCTGATGAGAAGGATAATGAATTCAAAATGATAAAACATAAAGGAAAACTTTATTATTGTTTAATCATTAATAAATATTTACCAAAAGTTCAACTATATAATACATTTGGACAATTTTGTCAAATGGTAAATATAAAAAATGTTAAGCCAATATTTAATGAAACAGATAAAAGATATGTATGATTATGACGATAAATTAATTATAATTGCACAAGCAAATAGATATAAATTATATTTAGCAGGACATACATATATACCATACCAAAATTTAAGTAGATATGAAAAATCATTTAATTTAATATATGGAAAATAATTTTGACATATTTGTACGAAGTATACTTGCAGGCATATGCATAGGATTAGGCGGTGCTATATTTATTAAACTTGGCGGAGTAATTGGCGCATGTATGTTCGCATTTGGATTGCTTACTGTAGTTCATTTTAAACTTCCACTTTATACAGGTACTGCTGGATTTATAGAACTTAATAAAGCATCAGAGTATTATAAGATGACAATAATATTATTTGGAAATATTCTTGGTTGTATTTTATTAAGTTATCTTAATATTAAAGGAATTGATGGATCTGCTATTATTCAATCAAGATTAGATACATCTTATTTGCAGTGTCTATTGAATGCAATTGGATGTGGATTAATAATGACTTTAATAGTTAAAGGCGGGAGAGATAAAAATTGGCTATTGATTCTTTTTGGAATTCCTTTATTTATTCTTTTAGGATTCTATCACTCTATTGCCGATGCATTTTATATGATGGTTGTTCCTGGAGAATTAAGGACATTATTCTTTGGAAGATATTGGACAATTGTATTAGGTAACTTTATTGGATGTAATATACCACGTTTATTAAAATATAAAGAATCATGATTAAAATTATAATAGTTTTTATTATATTTGGTGTTTGTGAAAATTTTTTTAATAAAAATTATACTTGGAATTATTATAAAGATTGATATTATATGAAAATACATAATAAAGAATATAGAATTATTAAAGAGGTATTTGGAGATGGTCATGAAGAATACCATGCAGAAGAACGTATTTTAAATTTGTTTTTCTTTGGTATTTGGAAAGATTATATTTATGAAATTCGTGATTATGGTTATGGGAGTTTAGTTATGAAATATCGTTTCCCAACATATGATGAATGTTTAAATTATTTAACAGAAAATATTGAGAATAAGTTAAAATTAGAAAATGATAAAAAAATAATTAGTATTAACATATTTAAATAAAAAATTATGAATGGAATTATTGGAGCTATTGTAGGTAATAGCATTGGACAGTCTTATGAGATAATTAAGACGCGTGATTATAATTTTAATATGATTTATGACAAGGGTAATGCAGCTGATGATTCATTAGCTATTCTTGCTGTTGCTGATTGGCTTATGACTACAGTTCATACACATGATGCATTGATTGATAAGTTGCATTTCTGGTGCAATAAGTTTAATTATGGAATGTATAATTATGGGAATGCTGTAAAGTTTAAAGACTGGATTCGTAATAAAGAACGTGAGCCTTATAACTCTTATGGAAATGGTTCTGCTATGCGTGTTATTCCTGTAGGTTTTTATGCAGATAATTTAGAATTGTGTTTGAGTCTTGCAAAGAAGTCTGCCGAAATTACGCATAATCATCCTGAAGGAATCAAGGGCGCACAAGCAATTGCAGCTGCTATATTTTTAATTCGTCAAGGAAAGTCAAAGAAAGCTATTAAGAAATATATTGAAGAAATATTTGGATATGATTTGCATAAATCTTATTCGGAATTAAAAAAATCTCATGTATTTGAATGCACATGTCAACGTTCTGTTCCTGCTGCATTGATTTGCTGGTTAGAATCAAAATCATATGAGGATGCAATTCGTAAAGCAATATCATTAGGAGGAGACGCAGATACAGAAGGCGCTATAGCTGGTGCTTTAGCAGCTGCAGATCCCAAGACTCCAGTTGACGATGAGTTAGTTAATGATGTAATTAGATTCTTTAGTATGGACTTTCTTGATTTATTGAATAAGTGGCATAAGGAAGTGGAGAAAAATTATAAATCTTAAATATGAATATTGCTATTTGTTTTTTAACAACTAATAAAAATCATTTTAACTTAAGATTATTAAAAGATCAAATTAAATTGTCTTCATTGCATAATATTGATGTTTATGAATATATTGATAATGACAGTGAATATATTATAGATGATCACATAATTTATTTTAATTATGATTTTTTAGTTAAAAAAACTAAATATAATAGAGCAGACATAAATTATATTCATCCTGCATTGGGAAAGAAAGTTGGATTAGAATTTCTGACTTTTATTGATATGTATATTAATCATAAAAATGAATATGATTTTTATATGTTTTATGAGGATGATGTTTCATATTTTGGATCAAAAAACTTATTTGATATAATTGATTTTAATTGTGATGTTCTTTTTCAAGATAGACGATTTAATGCAAAAGAAGATGGGTGGTATTGGACTTCATGTGAGCCATATAATTTAAATGATATTAATATAATATATCATGGGTTATTGAATATATATGGATTGACAGGAAATGCAATAGATGAAATTATAAATTATTATTTGCAAGGCAATTATTGTCATCATGAAGGATTAATAAGTTCATATGCATTAAATAATGAAAAATATAAAGTAAATTATATTAATGATTATATTAAGTCATATTTTGATTTTTGGGATAGCGTAGAAGTCAATGGAGATTATGATTTGATGCATCCCATAAAAACAGAAGAAAAATATAATATTATTTATAATGAACATCATAAAAATTAGAATTTATATAGAAATTAATACTATTTAATAATTATTATTAAATACAAGGTTAGTTAAATACTTTCCTTGAGCAACTATAAATATAACATAATAAATTAAAATTATGAGCAACAAAGTATTTGGTATTGACCTGGGAACAGGTTTTAGCGCATGCGCAGTCATTGAAGGCGGTAAGCCTCAAGTTATTGCAAATTCAGAAGGTCATCGCACCACCCCTTCTGTAGTTTTTATTAAAGGTGATGAACGTAAAGTAGGTGATTCTGCTAAACGTGGTATGGTAATGAATCCAAAAAATACTGTATCATTCGTAAAACGTTTCATGGGTTCTGATTGGAATGATACAGATGTTCAGAAGATGCTTTCTATGGTTACTTATGACGTAGTGAATAAAAATGGAAAGCCATATATCAAAATTGATAATAAAGAATATTCTCCTGAAGAAATCTCTTCTTATATTCTTGCTGAAATGGCAAAGATAGCATCAGATTATTATGGAGAAGAAGTTAATAAAGTAGTTATCACAGTTCCTGCATGGTTCAATGATGTTCAACGTAAAGCTACTAAACTAGCTGGTGAATTAGCTGGTCTTGAAGTACTTCGTATTATCAATGAGCCTACAGCTGCTATTCTTTCATCTGATATTGATACATCTAAGGGTGACCGTATTGTTATGGTAGCTGATTATGGATGCGGCACATTGGACTTCTCAATTTGTGAATGCTCAGACGGTATGATTGAAGTTCTTGCTTCTGATGGAGATGTGTTCCTTGGTGGACAAAACTATGATAATAAGATTGTTGATTGGCTTGCAGAAGAATTTATGAAAGATCATCCAACTATTGATCTTCGTAAGGATCAAATGGCATATGCTCGTTTGGTTGAAGCTGCGGAGAAAGCAAAATGTGAGCTTTCAGCATCAACACAGACTGAGATTAATCTTCCATATATTACAGTATTAGATGGAGCTCCTCAAATGCTTATTACAACTCTTACACGTGCTAAGTTTGAATCAATGGTATCTGATTTAAATGCTAAGGTTATTGAGATTGCAAAACGTGCGCTTGAGAAAGCTGGAAAGAATGCTTCAGATATTAACGATATACTTTTGGTAGGTGGATCTTGTCGTATTCCTTCTGTACAAGAAGTTCTTAAGAATACATTTGGTGATAAATTGAATAAGACTGCAAACTTCGATGAAGCTGTAGCACTTGGTGCAGCTAAGCAAGCTAAGTCAATTGAGAATCCTGATGATAACGATATCTTACTTCTTGATGTAACTCCAATTACATTAGGTATTGAAGTCAATGGAAATATGATGGGTAAGCTAATTGAAGCTAACACAACAATTCCTGCAAAGAAATCACAGATATTCACAACAGCTGTAGACAATCAGCCTGGCGTATCAATCGTTGTTCTTCAAGGTGAACGTCCAATGAGTCGAGATAATAAGGTTATTGGTACTTTCCAACTTGATGGAATTGCTCCAGCTCCTCGTGGCGTGCCTCAGATTGAAGTAACATTTGATATTGATGCTAATGGTACTCTTACAGTAACTGCTCTTGACAAAGGCACAAATAAGGAACAGCATATCACAATTGATAATTCTAATTCCTTGACTCAAGAAGAGATTGATAGAATTAAGAAGGAAGCTGAAGAGCATAAGGAAGAAGATGCTAAGAAGAAAGCAGAAATGGATAAGAAAAATGCAGCTGAAGGATATATTTATCAAGTTGAGAAATCATTGAATGATGAGAATCTTAAAGATAAGTTTAGTTCAGATGAACGTAAGCAACTTGAAGATTTGATCAAGGAAGCTAAGGAAGCTATTGATTCTAATGATGATGAAAAGATATTTAGTAAGAAAGATGAACTTGAAAAAGTATTCCAACCTATTATAACAAAGATTTATCAAGAAAACATGCCTAAAGATGCAAATGGCAATCCTAAAGTAGATCCTAATATGTTTGGAAATATGTTTAATGGCGAAAATGGACAGAATCCATTTGGAGGCAATCCATTCCAAGCAGGACAGCCATTTCAATCATAAAAAATATTCTCAATGGGATTCTTAATTAAGAGTCCCTATAATATAAATTTATTCAAATAATTGGAGGTAATTATTATGACAAACGCTTTAGATTTTTTTGGTGCAAAAGATTTATTTGATTTTGGTTTTAATCCTATTAAGACTTTCTTCGGTGATTTTGTTCCAGCAAACTTTACCAATTCCCCAAAGGTTAATGTAAAGGAAACTGATAAAGCTTATGAAATAGAAATTGCCAATCCTGGTTTTGGAAAAGATGACACAAAGATTGAAGTTAAAGACGGTGTTATTTATGTTTCTATGACTTCTAAATCTGAAGAAGCAGAAGAAAATGAGCACAAATATCACGTAAAACAATGGTCTAAATCATCTTATTATGAGTCTTGGAATCTTCCAGAAAATGTAATTGAAGAGCAAATCACTGCTAAAAACAATGAAGGTGTTCTTATTATTACACTTCCTAAGAAAGAAGAAACTAAGAAAGAAGAAGAAGAAAACATTAGGACAATTAAAATTGAATAAATAAAAAATGAATGGGATGAGATCATATGATCCCATCCCTTTTTTAAATATATAAATTAAGAATATGACAGTAAGTGAAATAATAGAGAATGACAATATTAAGTCTGATAGATTTGGAATGGCTGCTATATCATGCATATTCAAAGCATTTGGTGATAATATTAGATCAAAAGAATATTGGCCATGGGGAGATAAAGTAAATTGCCCATGGACTAAATCAAAAGGATTGACATCTGATTTATCTACAGCAATTGAATTATTGTTACGTTCTATAGAATTAAGTAACTCACCTGAAGAAAATGAAGACAAACCTTTAGATTCATCAATATTCAATTTTAGAAAAAGATTAAATTCTGCAATATCAGGAATTAACACATCAGATATTGCGAATAAAAAGATTAATGAGACTTCAAAAGATACATTAAGTAAAATATCAGAAGTATTGAATTATGAATAAAGATTTATATAGAATATTAGGTGTTAGTAAGAATGCATCTGATGACGAAATTAAAAAGGCATTTAGAAAGTTATCATTAAAATATCACCCAGATAGGCAAGGTGGAAAAAGTGAAAAGGAAAAGAAAGAAGCAGAAGAAAAAATGAAAGAGATTTCTGCTGCTTGGACAGTTCTATCAGATCCTGAAAAGAAACGTCAATATGATATGTACGGAACATATGATGAGAATATGTTCAATGGAAATTTTGACTTTAGTGATATCTTTAGCCACATGGGAGACATATTCGGAGATTTCTTTGGCGGAGCTAGAAAACGTAGTTCTTATAATCAAGTTCAAAAAGGACAATCAATAAGAATACAGATACCAGTATCAATTGAAGAAATATTAAATGGAAAGATTGATAGAGAAGTTGAATACTCAATAAATGTAAGATGTCATGATTGTAATGGTGATGGTGGAAAAGGAAAGAAATCTTGTCATTATTGCCATGGCACTGGAATGATCACGGAAACACAAAAATCAGTATTTGGATATATACAGCAATCGCATCCTTGTCAATATTGTCATGGCACAGGAGAATCATTTGATAGCATATGCAAGAAATGCAATGGCACAGGCTTTGTAAAGAAAAACACAAGCGTAAGAGTAACTGTGTCTAATATAAGAAATGGACAGCAAATACAATTCAATGGAAAAGGATATGAAGCAAAATCTATGGGAGTTTCTAATGGTGATCTTATCATAGAATTAATATATACTTATGATAATGCAAAATATGCTATACAAGGAAACACAATATATGAAAAGATTGAAATTCCATATTATGATTGCATACTTGGAACAAAACTTATTCATAAGTTAGCAAATAATGAGACTGTTGAGTTGGATATTCCTAAATACTCTACAGATGGCAATCAAATTAAGATTAATAGATATCTAAATGGAATGACATATATATGCATTATATCTGTGAAGATGCCTACATATGTAAATGCTAAAGAAATAGAATTACTTGGACAAATTAGAAAAGAAAACAAATGAACAACGATGTAGTAATAATAGTTCCAATATATAAGAAAATGCTAGATTGGCATGAAGTTAACTCATTAGATCAATTATTTAGCATATGCGGAAAAAAATATAATATAATAGCAATATACCCTGAAAGCATTGATATATCATATTATGAAAATAATTTTGATTTTTATAGATATGACAAATTCTGGGATATTCATTTTACGTCTAAGAAAAACTATAGTAATCTTATGCTTAATAAAGATTTCTATATGAATTATACTGATTATAAATATATGTTCTTATATCAGTTAGATGGATGGATATTCAAAGATAAATTAGAAGAATGGTGCGATAAAGGATATGATTACATAGGAGCTCCACTTATGTCTGAATATAATATGCTTAATACAGCATATATGAACTATAATGGAAATGGCGGCGTATCATTAAGAAACATACAATGGATGATTGATAATTTAGAACGTATTAATGTTGAGTTATTAGACCTCAATTTCGAACCTTATGAAGACATGTTCATTTCAACAAAATTCATATTCAATAATCATCCATCCTTCTTGGAATGTGCAAAGTTTAGCTGGGACTCAAAACCTGACTTATTATATAAATTAATAGATTTTAATTTGCCTTTCTGTTGTCATGCATATTTAGCTAATGGATATAATTTCTATAAAGACTTTAATTTTATAACATATTATAAAGAATGATTAATGATATAGAAGTATTAAATGACATAAAGGAAATTATAAAGAAAACAGAATTATTGGCTAATCCTTTATATAATGATTTTTGCGGATCTCATATCTGGGGAGACATAAACGAAAGATTAAAACAAATTAAAAAAGATCTTGAAAATAACTTTAAAACATTTAATATCAATTATTAACAATTATTAACATTTATAGATATATCTAGAATGATCTAGAATGAATGAATTATTTTAATCTGATTAACTAATATTAGTAAAGAAAATATTATCTAGAATGATGATATTTTCTTTATTTGTTTTTGAATTTTTTAAATAATATTAAAAATTTATTGAAGAATTATTTGAAATTCTGAAATAATATTCTATTTTATATTTGTAATAAATATCAAATATGGATAAACAAGATTTTAAAAATTTCAAAAAATCACTTAAAGAAGATTGGTTTTTATGGCTTCTTCAAATTGTAATGGTTTTATTGATTTTTGGAACTCTTGGATTTTGTATTTATTCATGTTTTACAAATTCTCAACCTGTCAATATAAGTGAAGAGGATGCTACAGAAATAATAATGTCAAATACTGTTTTTTAATATGAAAGAAAAAGTACTTTATGTTTACGGATACGGATCAAATCCTAATGATTCTTTTACAATGAAAGAACTTAAGAAAGTAACTGATGAGCTAGGATATGAATTGGTATCAACAGATTATTCGCAGGAATATCCTGAAAGTTGGGGATTACCAAAATTGGATAAGTTTATAACAGATAATAATATTAAATATGTAATTGGGCATTCACTTGGTGGTTTTATGGCTTTGTGCTTAATGAGTGATGTTAAAAAGATCGTTATTAATCCATGTATGAAGCCACATTTTGAACTTCCTAAACTTGGAAAAATTTCAAATGACACTCTTCAGCAATATGAATTTCTTTATGGGTGGCTTACAAATGGAAATGATACACCATGGATGAGTCAATTGGAAGACGTAATTGGTTTGTTTGGAGATCATGATGAATTAATTGATTACTATGAAAGTTTTAAAAGTCAATTTCCATTGGCTTATAGAATTAATGCAGGTCACCGTCCTGAAGCAAAAGCTTATACTGAAGATATTAAAAACAAAATAAAGGAGTTCTTTAATTAGAACTCCTTTTAATATATAAGTATTGAAATGTAAAGTGTACTTAACAAATGAATTAAAAAGTAAACATAGCGAGAACATTGTAGCCATTGCTCTTCTTGTCGTAGTCGACGCTGCCATTGCTAGCATTGACGTAGTATGGGAACCAATTACTATACTCAGTAGAACTCCAATGGCGGCTAGGATTGTTATTAATACTATTAAATAACACACTAATGCAATCATTTGGATATATTGCATTTATTGCTGCTAACTTTGCATTTATATCTGTTTTCTTAGCTAATATCATACACATTTCTCCGCATGCGCCAAGATACCAGTCACCTGCTTGTGTGCCTAATGTATGATAACGAGCACAACAGCATGCAGCAGGAGCATAACCTGCATCTGATGCATTTATTATTGATGTATCTGTCCTCCATGTTGACTGAGCTGTTGCAGTAGCAAGTATCTTATCTGTTTTGTTCTTACCATCTATATCTGTTGTTGCATATGCATTGACTGTTCCAAGTTCTGAAAGATTCCATTCATTATTTACTGTAATAGGATTTGGTATCTTATAAGTCTGTGATGAGTTATCATAATAATCAACATTCATATAACCATGCTCAGGGCCACCACCATAAGTAGTCAAATAAGTAGTCATTATATTATCTATGGTTGGTATATCAGTACCATAATTGCCCCAATACATATCTTGATTAGTAGTTGATCCAGTTTCTGGTGTCGTATAGTTCATGTATTTCAATGACATAAAACGAGCTGGTTCATTAACCCCAAAGAATCCTGTCCCTGCAACACAAAGTCCAATAGGAGTCTTGCCTTCAGATGCAGGAAGCACATTACTATCTACAGATAAGTTTCCATTAGCATCTGAATAAAGAATATCTAATGCTGCTTTAGGTACATAAGGATTGTAATGCACTTCATCTTCAACTATGCATAAGCTAACATTAGGCGTTATGTAATTTGATGAGCTTAAAAAAGTTGCATAAGCATTATGATTATTGAATTCCTTAATATATTTCATTGTATTAATTTATATTTATTTTATGTTTTAAATATCCTCTATATAAGTATTGAAATGTAAAGTGTACTTAACAAATGAATTAAAAAGTAAACATAGCGAGAACATTGTAGCTATCGTTCTTACCGTAGTAGTAGACGTAGCCATAGTTAGTATTGACGGTGTATGCGTTGTATCTACTATACTCAGTAGAACTCCAATAGTAGCTATTAACTAACGAACTAATGCAATAATTTGGGTATATTGCATTTATTGCTGCTAACTTTGCATTTATATCTGTTTTCTTAGCTAATATCATACACATTTCTCCGCATGCGCCAAGATACCAATCACCTGCTTGTGTGCCTAATGTATGATAACGAGCACAACAACATGCAGCAGGAGCATAGTTAGCTCCTGAATTATTAGTTATAGATGTAGCTGTTCTCCAATTAGACTGAGCTGTTACAGTAGTAAGTATCTTATCTGTTTTGTTCTTACCATCTATATCTGTTGCTGCATACGCATTTACTGTTCCTAGTTCTGAAAGATTCCATTCATTATTTGCTGTAATAGGATTTGGTATCTTATAAGTCTGTAATGAGTTATCATAATAATCAACATTCATATAACCAGAAGCAGCGCCACCATTATAAGTAGTCGTTATATTATCTATGGTTGGTATATCAGTACCATAATTGCCACAATACATATCTTGATTAGTAGTTGATCCAGTTTCTGGTGTTGTACAGCTCATGTATTTAAGTGACATGAAACGTGCAGGCTCATTAGATCCAAAGAATCCTGTTCCCGCAACACAAAGTCCAATAGGAGTCTTGCCTTCAGATGCAGGAAGAACTTCTGATGTAAAACTTAAGTTACCATTTGCATCTGAATAAAGAATATCTAATAATGCTGCTTTAGGCACATAAGGATTGTAATGCACTTCATTCTCAGTTACGCATAAGCTAACATTTGGTGTTATGTAATCAGATGAGCTTAAGAAAGTTTCATAATCATTATGATTGTTGAATTTAGCAATATGTTGTTTCATTGTCTTAATTTATGTTTTTATATTTTATTATAATTCTTTACCGTATCTATCTGCTTTTACTTTACCTCTTTTAAGAGATCCATGCATTGAGTCTTGTTTATTTCCATAACTACCATATTTCTTTATATTGGCAGCATCATTTTCAGAACCATCATTATTTAATTCCATTTCAACTTTCTTTAATTCATCCTTTGTCAATAAGATGCTTCCATGCATATCAAATTCCTTTTGAATATCTTTTGGAATATCAATAGCCATATAAATAACTCCATCTTTATCTGGAAATAATTCATCTAATGAATTTGTTTGTAATACTTTTTCTAATTCTTTACCACTTATTCCCCATTTAAGATTATCCCAATTAGAAGGTGTACTCATTTTTGATTTATGAAAACAATACATTCTTTGGAAAGCATATTGAGGCTTATTGCCAAATTCTGCATAAATATCTTCTTGGATATCCATTAATTGCTTTAATAATGACTGTCCAACTTTATATGCTTTTGAACGTTTATCTACATTCTTATCATCTATAGAAATATCTTCTGTTCCAGGTATTATTATAAGTAATTCTGTTGGCAATATTTTATGATCAGTGTTAACAATATCTTTTAAACGTTCTCTTGAGCATTGAAATGGTTTTTTTCTTTTATCAGATGGCACAACCATATATTTATCATATTTTCCTGTACCAGTTAAGAAATCTCCACTCCAACCATTTCCTATGCATACAAATTCTTTTTCATCAAATCCTGAAAGCATAAATATAGGAGTAACTTTAGTTTTATCAATAGTTATTCCTTTGTCTTTCCATTTTTTGATGCATTTCGCAAAACTTTCAGGTACTGCGGATGCAGCCATTACGTTAAGCTTATCTGAATATTCTCTAAATAAATTAGCCTGACGAATACGTTTGCATAACTTCATAGCTAATTCTTTATTCTTAAAATTATCTTTTGTTACTTCATTAGATAATTTCATTACTTCTGTTGATGCTTTTAAAAATGCATTATCTGAAGTTTCTTTTGATACTTCATAAATATATTCTATTAAACTTTTCATATATTATTTATTATTTTTTTCGTCTTCTGCATAATACTTCTTTGCTAATTCCTTAAGTATATGTATTAATTCTTCTGAAGGTCTTTCATCTTCATATTTGCCATTAGGAAGATTTCCAACCATAAGCTTATGATGAGACTTACCATCTCCAAGTTTTCTAATAAAGAACCAACCATCTTCACAAGGAGTTACTTCTTTAGGTTCAAGCATTGTTTGGGCAATAGATGCAGGAACAGGAATTCCGCCAGTCTTTAATACTGCTGATACTGCTTTACCAGAGTATTCTCCATATTGCTTACGGTCTTTGCACATTCCATCTTCTTGATAGATTTTCATAATATCTTTCTTACCTTGTTCAGTGCCATCAGATCCTCCGCAATTAGCTTTACGACCACCTTTCTTAAATTTATAAGCTTTCATAGCAGTTATTTTTCCATTACGTCTTACTAATTTCCATAAATCAGTATCATCAATAACATCATCTATTGAATTAACACCTGCTATACCACCAATATAAGCATATGATTTTTGAAGAATATCCCACACTTCTTCTCCATATTTTTTCATATCTTCTTTTTTAGTAAGAGTAAGAAAATGCTCGTTAATCATTAATTGCTCATTTATAAATTCGTTTAAATTTTTCATATATTATTGAATTTTTTATAAAAGTTTCTATTTTGTATATATAAAAATAAATAATGATTAATCAAACAAATTTAATATGGCACAGAATTATCCTTATTATGTAGCTGCATTTATGGATGCTGGAGTTCTTCGTAAGATCTTTAATGATTCAAAATTTAAGACTTATAATAATTGTGTTAAGGCAACTAAAGATCGTTATGAACGTTTTGCTAAACTATGGGGTGGCAAGAACGTATTTTATGAAGTACAGGTAGCAATTTTGGAGTACACGAAGGAATATCAAGGTCGTATTGTTACACTGTTTACAGATGGAAATGAAGTTAATATAACAACTCCTAAAATTTTAGATTAATGAATAAGCCTATTAGAAATATACTTTGCTATTCTCATTATGATTTTGATAATATAATGAGAAATAATGGGTGGAAAGATAAATTACCAGAAGGTGTTTCTGCAATATCAATATGTTCTCCAAATGAAGGAGATTTAGCTGAGCATTGGTTCAAGAATGATTATAATTTTATTGGTGAAGATCATAATCCTCGTGTATTTAATCTTGATATTGATGATTTAAGCCCATTTTGGTTTGAAAATCATGAAAGTAAATGTTATGATGATGCCTTAGATTTATTTAATGATGGAAAAATTAAAGAATCAAACAGATATTTCAGTCATCTCTATATATCTGGT
>Ga0310694_10001965_pt1 | contig 22035 bp, 26 predicted proteins | sample 174DNAGHGhighgp2_FD_203884 | JGI IMG/M metagenome (GOLD analysis project Ga0310694, IMG submission 203884) | Sheep rumen microbial communities from Palmerston North, Manawatu-Wanganui, New Zealand - 1742 DNA GHGhigh gp2 (v2) (version 2) | ecosystem: Host-associated > Mammals > Digestive system... | reverse complement strand
GTCTATCTCTATCTGCATCTCAATCTGTCTCTGCGATGCGGCGATATAAATCCAGCAGCCACTGCTTTTGTTCTGCGATGGTGAGATTTGTGTTGTCAAGCACGATGGCGTCCGGCGCTTGGCGCAGCGGACTGATGGCGCGCGTGGAATCTATTCTGTCGCGCTCCAATACGTTCTGAAGAATGTCGTCCAAATTGCATGCCTCGCCCTTTGCCGTCAGTTCGTCGTAGCGTCTTTTTGCGCGCACCTCTGCGCTGGCTGTCACAAAGACCTTCATTTCTGCATTTGGGAAGACCACTGTGCCGATGTCTCGCCCGTCCATTATTACGCCTTTGGCTTCGCCCATTTGTCTTTGTTGCTCCACCATTGCTTCTCTGACGAATCCTATTGCTGCTACCCGGCTGACGTGCTGCGAAACTTCCAAGGTGCGAATCTGATTTTCGACGCAGGTGTCATTCAGATACGTGTCTGGTTTCCCGGTTTCGGCATTCAGTCGGAAGGATATCCGAATGTCGCCCATTCGCTTTTGAAGTGCCTCGGTGTCGAATGCGTCCTTTGTGAGCATTCCTTCCTTTAGGGCAAAAAGTGTGACGGCGCGGTACATAGCGCCAGAATCGATATAGACGTATCCTATTTCTCGCGCCAAGTCCTTAGCCATCGTGCTCTTGCCGCACGAGGAATGGCCGTCGATAGCGATGGTTATCTTCTTCATCTTTGTACGAATGATTTATTGTTGTTTCTTTTGCAGGCTGTAGGACAGCGAGACGCATAGGGTGGGCGAGCTGACGTGATACTTCGCATACGCCAGTCCCACCTTCAGGCGGTTCAGATTTAGGCCGGCGCCGAAACTCAACCCTGCTCCGTGTGACGAGCCGGCAGCCTTCATTTCGTTGGCGCGGCGGAAGTTATATCCGGCCGACACGTAGAAGATTTGTGCAGGATGAATGTCCACACCCAAGTTGAAGTGGTTCATAAAAATCTTGCCGCCGCTGGTTTCCTTGCCTGCCGTGTAGTAGTCTTTTTTGCTCCACCTTGTGAGATCGAACATGGTGAGCGAGATACTGGCCGGTGCGTGCGCCAGTCGTTTGGTAAACCCCACTTCGAGGTCGAAGGGGAGACGCTCGTGATGATCGCCGAACGCCTTTACCTGTCCACCCAGATTGCGTGCCACAGCCGAGAAAGAGAACTCACTTTCCTCTAAAAAGTAGTTCACGCCCAAGTCTACGGCCAGCGCACAGGAAGTAAACTCGCCGTAGTGCGAATAAATCATCTTGCCGGCAGCTCCGCCTGCCCAGCGGTCGCTCAGAGAATAGCTGTACATACCGCTGACACAAAGGTCGAGGGGACTGATGTTGCCCACGGCCTCGCCGGTGGCAAGGGTTTCTGTGATGGAACCATAGCCGACAAACTGCACGTTCGCACCCCACGTGCCGCGTTCTCCGGCCACTTGTGCGTATGACGCACTTCCGGCCTTGCAGCCTCGCATGTAGGTGAGGAAGTTCAGGCCCATCGTTTTGTCGCTGACACTTGCCAGAAGTGCGGGATTGAGGAATGTAAGCGAAATATCGTCCTCAACGAGCGAAATGTTTCGCCCGCCCAAAGCGGTGGAATGGGCCGAGGATGGAAGATTCAGGAAACTGAAAACACTGGTGGCCTCTTGAGCTTGCGCAAATGCGCCCGCCGCCAAAATGTTTGCCACCAGTAGCCAGATTCTTGTTTTTCTCATCTTTTTTCTCATTTCGCTTTCAAAGATAGTGCAATTTCTCGCAAAATGCTCCTTGTCGCATGCAAAAAAATAAGAGAATGGGAAAAAAAAAGCCTCCAAGCATAGCGGAATAAAAAAAAAGTGGTAATTTTGCCCCAAATACAAGCCCTAAACGTTTCAGAAAATAAAGCAAAAAACTATGGATAATACAGCAAAGACAGAAAATGTGGACCTTCGTGCACAAAAATCCACGAACCTCTTGATGGGTTACGTGCTTGCGCTGGCTGCAATGTTTGTGGCCTTTGAGTACACGCAGCGCGAGGTAAAGGTGGTTGAGACGGACAAAATCTATGAATTCCGCATGGAGGAAGACATGATTCCTATCACGCAACAGCAGGAAACTGTGGCTCCCCCGCCAGCTGCCGCCCCGACGGTGATGGAAATCATCAATGAGGTGGAAGACGATACCGAACTTCCCGAGGAAGAAGTTGAAACGACGGAGGAAGTAAATCAGGCCATCACAACTGTGGTGGGTACAGGTGCCCCCAGCGCTATGGTGGCTACTGGCCCGGTTGGCCCCGTTGTGGAAGCTGACGACGACGATCGTATTTTTGATATCGTAGAGGAGAACGCTCAGTTCCCGGGTGGAGATGAGGCTTGTTTCAAGTGGCTCAGTGAGCATATCAAGTATCCTTCCATCTGTCAGGAGCAGGGAGTTCAGGGACGCGTTATCGTGTCGTTCGTGGTAAATAAGGATGGTTCTATCGTTGACGTGAAGACGTTGCGTTCGCCCGACTCGAACCTTTCGAAGGAAGCAGAGCGAGTTGTAAAACTGATGCCCAAGTGGAAACCTGCTCGCCAAGGTAACAAGACGGTGCGCTCACGCTTCAATTTGCCTGTCCTCTTCCGTTTGAACTAAAAGCAAGTAACATAATTCGAGGCTGTTCTCTCAAAAAGTGGACAGCCTCAATAGTATATATAATATGTACACGAGCGAGGAACTGATGCAGAGGGTGGAGAATACGCTAACCGCCCTAGCCAATGAAAAAAAGACGCGACCGGAACTCTATGCCCCCATTCAGTATATTCTTTCGTTGGGCGGCAAACGTCTGCGCCCGACGCTACTGCTGATGGCATACAACCTATACCGCGACGATGTGGATCGCGCCATGATGCCAGCCGTGGCACTCGAGATGTATCACAACTTCACATTGATGCACGACGACGTGATGGACCGCGCTGATTTCCGGCGTGGAAAACCGTGTGTCCACAAGCGTTGGGACGAGCGGGTTGCCATTCTGAGTGGCGATGCCATGTTCCTGTTCTCGTACAAACGACTGGCCATGTGCGAGCCGTCGAAGTTAGCCGACATGCTTGCCCTCTTTAATCAGACCGCTTTCGAAGTCTTCGAAGGGCAGCACGACGACTTGGCATTCGAAACGCGAAACGATGTCTCCGAGGCTGAGTACGTAGAGATGATTCGTTTAAAGACGTCGGTTCTGCTGGCGTGTGCCTTGAAAATGGGAGCTATGCTGGCTGACGCCTCGCTAGATGACATGCAGCATCTCTACGACTTCGGGCAGAATATCGGCCTCGCTTTTCAGTTGCAAGACGATTATCTCGATGTTTATGGCGATTTCCGCACGTTCGGCAAACGTATCGGCGGTGACATCCTTTGCAACAAGAAGACGTTTATGCTCATCAATGCCCTCCAGAAATCCTCCGACGCCCAGCGACGTGAACTGCAAAGCTGGCTCGACGCCACTGATTACGTGCCGGAGGAGAAAATAGCTGCTGTGACACGCCTTTATACTGCGGTCGGCGTGGACAAAATGGCGCTCAAACGCATCGACGAATATTATGCGGCAGCACTCGAATGTCTTCGTCGCGTTTCTGTTGCCGAGGAACGCAAGCAACTGCTCTGGCAGTTCGCCAAGTCTATGCTTGGCCGGAAATCCTAACTTTTGAACGCTAACAGCAGAACGTGACCGACACACACAGTCATCTCTACGAGCCGGAATTTGCCGACGACGTGCATGAATGCATCGCCCGCGCGCAGCAAGTAGGCGTGCGGCGCATCTTTTTGCCCAACATAAATGCCGAAACGGTGGAGCCTATGCTCGACCTTTGTCGCCGATACCCGAAGTATTTATATCCCATGATTGGACTTCACCCCACAGACGTGCGTGCCGACTACGGAAGCGTGCTCGACCAAATGGAACAGCGTCTGCAAGATCCGCAGCATCCGTATATAGCCATCGGAGAAGTGGGCCTCGATTACTATTGGGACAAGACGTACTATTCCGAACAGCAAACGGCGTTTCGCCGGCAAGTGGCGTGGGCCGAAAAATTCAACCTGCCACTTATGATTCATTCACGTGCCGCATTTTCAGAACTGCACGCAGTTTTGAAGGATTTCAAAGGCCATAATCTCACAGGCGTCTTTCATTGTTTCAGCAGTTCCTTGCAGGAAGCACAGAAATTGCTGGCATTCGAAGGATTTATGCTGGGTATCGGCGGCGTTCTCACCTACAAGAATGCACACCTGCCCGAGGTGCTTTCTCATATTCCGCTTTCCAGAATCGTACTCGAGACAGATTCTCCCTATCTCGCTCCCGTGCCGTATCGTGGAAAACGAAACGAGAGCGCCTACGTGACTGAAGTTCGCAAAACTCTTTCCTATATATATAAGGTAAGCGAAGACGAGGTGGATTGTCAGACGGAGGCGAATGTGAACCGTATTTTCACGCGAGCAAAGTGAGATTATGGCCGTCAAAACAGAAAAAAACGACGTTACACGATTTTTTTTTGTTTATTTGGCGCGAATCTGCGAAAAAAAAGGTATTTTTGTAACCGAAATGCGCCCGAAAAGCTGTGAAAGGGCAAAAACTTTTTGAGGAGAGATGCTCGAGTGGCTGAAGAGGCACGCCTGGAAAGCGTGTAACCGTCAAAAGCGGTTCCGGGGTTCGAATCCCCGTCTCTCCGCATAGAATAAAACGAAAAAACAACATTAACTAATTTAAAAAACTACACACAATGAAAAAGTTATTTGCAATTGTTGCGATGGTTGCCGCTTGCTCTTTCTGGGCAACGACGTCTGTAATGGCTCAAGAAGACGAGGCTGTAACCGAAGATGTTACTGCCGTAACCGATGACAGCACCGCTGTCGACACAATGGCCGAAGAAGAGGAAATCGTTGAGGCCGCTCCGATTGTGGAAGAAGAGAACGAAGGAATCTTCAAGACGCTCAAGACAAAGTACATCGAAGGTGATGCCGGCTTTATGTCGCTTGTGGCTATTGCCCTTGTGCTGGGTCTCGCATTCTGCATCGAGCGTGTTGTTTACCTCAGCCTCGCTCAGATTAACACCCGCAAGTTCACAGACGAACTGGCCGACCTCGTAGCAAAAGGCAAGATTGCTGATGCCATCGAGAAAGCAAAGAGCACGCGCGGTCCTGTGGCACAGGTCAGCCGCAAGGCTCTCGAATGCCTCAATAGCGAAGACCGCAACGACATCGGTACCATCGAGCGCACAATTAATATGGAAGCCGAGGTGCAGGGTTCGTACCTCGAGGAGAATTGCTCCTGGATTACCTTGTTCATCGCAATGGCTCCCTCACTGGGATTCTTGGGAACTGTGATCGGTATGGTGATGGCCTTCGACGACATCCAGCGTGCAGGCGATATCAGCCCGACTGTCGTGGCCGGCGGTATGAAAGTGGCTCTTATCACAACCATTTTCGGTATCATCGTTGCCCTCATCCTGCAGTTGTTCTACAACTACATCCTCTCCAAAGTTGAGGCTTTGACGTCCAATATGGAAGAAGCCGCTCAGGCTCTGCTCGTAATGTGCGTGCAGTCAGACAAGTGCAAGAAGTAATAAATCTCAAACAGCGAGAACTATGAAGTTAGAGAAAATTTCAAAGACGGTTCTTTACGCCTGCGTTGGAATTATCTTGGTCTGCTTCGCTCTTTTTCTGACGATTGGCTACGATAATCCCGTCGGCGACTATAACGAACCGCGGCTCACCAATCTGATTATGTGGCTTATGTATATTATGGCATTTGTCACTGCAGTCTTGGTGATTTGGAGTGTGATTTCCGGAATAAAGAAGTCAAAAGGCGTGGACGCTTCCGCCACTACGGGCGTCCCTGGTGGCAAAATATCTCTCTGCACCATCATCCTGCTGATTGTTTCCTTCGTCATTGGCCTTATCTTTGGCATTGGCGAGGAGGACTTCACGGCGTCAGATGGTACGGTAACGACTGGCGCATGGGTGACAGTGGTAGATGCTTTCTGCATTTCCATCTGCATTATGTTCCTTGCTGCCGCCGCCGCTGTGGGAATAAGCATGTCTGGCTTCCTGACGAAAAGCGCAAGTAAGTAAAATATACGATTGTAAAGCAAAGTAGATATGGCAAAGAAGAAAAAGAAAGTGCCCGGTCTGAATGCCAGTTCGACGGCTGACATTTCTTTCATATTGCTAATCTTCTTCCTGATTACAACTTCTATGGATACGGACATGGGCTTGGCGCGTCGCCTGCCCCGTCCGCCAGAACCAGATCAGGAAGACCAGATAATGGATATCAAGTCGCGTAATATTCTCTATGTACGCCTCAATGCAGCCGGCGAACTTTGGGTGAAAGACGAGATAAGCAGCGGCAACGCTGACATTTCCACCCTGAAGAATCGCGTCAAGGAGTTCGTGAAAAACGAGCAGAACAACCCTCGTTTGCCCGAGAAGCACGTCAAGAATATCGATTTGTTGGGCCAGTGTTTCGTCACAGACAAGCACGTTGTGTCGGTTCAGACAGACCGCGGCACGCCCTACAACACGTATTTCCAGGTGCAGAACGAGTTGGTTGCAGCCTACAGCGAGTTACGCAACGAGTTGTCTAAACAGAAGTTCGGCAGAACCTACGAGAACTTGAAGGACGAAGAGCAGTTGGCAATACGCTCTTATTACCCTCAGAATATCTCAGAGGCCGAGCCTAAAAAATACGGAGGAGGACAATAATTATGGCAGGATTCAAGAAGAAAGCGAGTCGCGAAATGCCGGAGATGAACACATCATCTCTGCCTGACTTGATATTTACCATTCTGTTCTTCTTTATGATAGTTACAACCATGCGCGAGGTGACGCTGAAAGTGAAGTTCACCGTGCCGCAGGGAACAGAATTGGAGAAACTCGAGAAGAAATCTGTAGTGTCGTTCATCTACGTAGGACCTCCCACAGATCAGTTGCGGGCGCAGATGGGTAGCGGAACTCGCATCCAACTTAACGATCGCTACGCTGAGCCGCGCGAGATTATTGACTTCGTGGCAGCAGAACGACAGGGCATGACGAACCAGGCTGAGCAGGTAATGTCTATTAAGGCAGACCAGCACACGCAAATGGGCATCATAACCGACATAAAGGAAGTGCTGAGAAAATCTTGGGCACTAAGAATAAATTATTCGGCTACGCACAGAAATTAGAACGGGAAATTTACTTCCGATGCAGAAAAAGGCGGTTTGCGTTGCGCAGACCGCTTTTTTTTTGTATATTTGCGACGAGAAAGAGGAAAAAGGGTATGACAAATGTGAATCTTGATGCGTTGGACGAGCGAATCTTGTCCATGCTATCCGATGATGCGCGTATTCCTTTTTTGGAAGTAGCGCGCGAGTGTAATGTTTCTGGCGCTGCCATCCACCAGCGTGTGCAGAAACTCACAAAACTTGGCGTGATAAAAGGCTCGCAATTCAACTTTGATCCGTTGGCGCTGGGCTATGGCACGTGTGCATTCGTGGGCATTTTCCTGAAAAATCCCTCGGACTTTGACCGCGTGTTGAGTAAGTTGTCCGAAATTCCCGAGGTCGTAGAGTGTCATTACACGACTGGCAACTACGATATGTTCGTGAAGATTTATGCGCACGACAACCATCATTTGCTCAGTATCATTCACGACAAATTGCAGCCGTTGGGCCTCCAGCGTACTGAAACCATCATTTCTTTCCACGAAGCCATTAGCCGCCAGATTCCCGTACCCATTGTTTCGGAGAAACCGAGCGCAGTCGTCGCCGATGATTAACGTCATTGCTGCTGTGGCGCAGAATGGCGCCATCGGAAACAAAGGGCGTTTGCTCTATTGGTTGCCCGAGGATTTGAAACGGTTCAAGGCTCTTACCACTGGACACACCATCGTCATGGGCCGCAAGACGTTTGAGTCCTTGCCTAAGGGCGCGTTGCCAAATCGTCGGAACATTGTGCTGTCTCATTCGGGACGTGCATTTCCAGGTGCCGAAACGTTCGGCTCTCTGGAGGATGCGCTGCGAGCGTGTGAAGGCGAAGAGGTCTTTATCATCGGTGGCGCGGCTGTTTATGCCGAGTCTATGCCTTTGGCCGACCGGCTTTTCCTCACCGAAGTATTTGATACGCCAGCCGAGGCCGATGCTTTCTTCCCGCCGTTTTCGAGTAGCGACTGGCAGATAAGTCAGACGCTCGACTGTCCTGCCGACGAGCGCCACGCTTATCCCTTCCGGTTCGTGGACTACGTAAGAATTAAATGATACGTCAATGAAACAATACTTGGATTTGCTGCAACGAATTCTGCACGAGGGCGTGCAGAAGACCGACCGCACCGGCACCGGTACGCTCAGTGTCTTTGGCCACCAGATGCGCTTCGATTTGCAAAAAGGTTTCCCACTTCTTACCACGAAGAAGCTTCACCTCAAATCCATCATCTACGAGTTGCTTTGGTTTCTACAGGGCGATACCAATGTTCGCTACCTTCAGGAACATGGAGTTCGCATTTGGAACGAGTGGGCTGACCCGCAGACAGGCGAACTTGGCCCGGTGTATGGCCACCAATGGCGGTCGTGGCCCGACTATAAGGGAGGTACTATCGACCAAATCTCACAAGCCGTCGATCTTATTCGCTTGCATCCCGACTCGCGCCGCATTATGGTGTCGGCGTGGAATCCTGCCGAAATAGAGGATATGGCGCTTCCGCCCTGCCACTGTCTCTTTCAGTTTTATGTGGCCGACGGGCGTCTTTCGCTCCAGCTATATCAGCGTTCGGCAGATACTTTCCTTGGCGTTCCTTTTAACATTGCGTCGTATGCCCTTTTGTGCATGATGATGGCGCAGGTCTGTGGGCTCAAACCCGGAGAGTTCGTGCATACCACCGGAGATACCCACCTTTATCTCGACCATCTCGAGCAAGCGCGGCTGCAGCTGACACGTGAGCCGCGTCCGTTGCCGCACATGATTATCAATCCCGACGTCAAGGATATTTTCTCTTTCCAGTACGAGGATTTCCAACTCACGGACTACGATCCTTGGCCGCACATCGCTGCCAAGGTTAGCGTCTGACGCATCTTTCTGCCATGCAGTTGCCAGCCGATTTTACCGCGCTGATGCGTCAGCAGTGGGGCGAGGAAATCTCTTCTTCGCTCTGCGAATCACTTTCGTCCACCGAGCCATCGGTGTCTGTGCGGCTCAATCGTGCCAAACTTGGGGACGGCAAGTCAGATCTCGCGTTCCAATCTTCAGCTGAGCGCGTTCCATGGTGCCCCGATGCCTACTGGCTTTCCGCGCGCCCCGCGTTCACATTCGACCCGCTCCTGCATGCTGGGGCATACTATGTGCAGGATGCTTCGTCCATGTTCTTGGCACAAGTCGTGCGTCAGCACGTTTCGGCTCCCTCTGTTGTGCTCGATCTCTGTGCGGCGCCTGGCGGCAAGAGTACGCTTCTGCGAGGTTTGCTTCCCGACGGTTCGCTGCTTGTTTCCAACGAGCCAATAGCCAAGCGCGCACAAATACTTGCCGAAAATATCACCAAGTGGGGCCATCCAGACACTGTTGTTACGCAGAATTATCCGGAAGATTTTGCATCGCTGACGTCTTTCTTTGATTTTATCGTGGCCGACGTGCCCTGTTCCGGCGAAGGAATGTTCCGCAAGGAAGCTGATGCTGTGCGCGACTGGAGCCTGGATGCGGTGCGTGCCTGCCAGCAGCGTCAGCGCGACATTCTGCGCGACGTCTGGCCCGCGCTGAAACCCGGTGGCCTGCTGTGCTACAGCACCTGCACCTTCAATCATCTCGAGGACGAGGACAACGTAGAATGGATTTGTCGGCAGTTGGGCGCCGAAGTGGTGCCTCTGTGCGTAGATGCGACGTGGAATGTGCTGGGTTGCCACCATTTCTTGCCCAGTCGGTTGCGTGGCGAAGGTTTCTTCCTATGCCTGCTACGCAAGACTTCTGCACCTTCAGATGCTCCGCAGCCTGCTGTGCGTCGCTCCAAGAGCACGTCAGAAAAAGTGCCTGCTGCCGTGTGCGACTGGGTGCAGGGCGATTTCGTGTTCTCGGCCACCGGTGGCGTTGTCACAGCCTTCCCTGCCGGTCATGTGTCCCTGCTTCCGTTGCTCCGCCGTTTACACTTGCTAACTGAGGGCGTCCGCGTGGCCGAACTGAAAGGACACGACTGGCAACCGGCTCACTCGCTTGCTATGAGTCTTTCCCTCAGGCGTGGCGCCTTCCCCGAAGCTGAACTTACGTATGAAACCGCGCTTGCTTACCTGAGACGCGAAGCCATTCAGGTGGATGCGCCACGTGGCATAGTCCTCGTCACGTACCGCAATCTTCCTTTGGGCTTCGTTAAGAATCTCGGTTCGCGTGCCAACAATCTGTACCCTGCCGAGTGGCGTATTCGTTCGGGCTACACCACAGATTTTGCTTCTTCTTTGCAGTTCTGAGTGTGCGGAGCGAAATTGTAATAATACCGTAATACGAATTTTTTGGCTGGGTGTAATCAGTTCTCTACTTTTGCACTCGGAAAAGTTAGATATGATTCCGAATAAGCAGCGAAGCTTTGATTATGGAAACAAAACAGTCCGTCAGAATTCAGCATTCTATATTAAACGAGTTGGAAAGAAAAGTTCTAATTTGGGTGGCCAGCCGTCTCCCTCGCTGTGTGACCAGCGACATGATGACGTGGGTGGGCGTTTTCGGAGCTTTCTTGTGTGGCGCCGGATTTGTGCTTACTCACAAAGATATTCTCTGGCTGTGGCTTTCAGTCGCCGGCCTTTTCCTGAATTGGTTTGGCGATTCGCTCGACGGCACCATAGCACGCGTGCGTAATCAGCAACGGCCTCTTTACGGCTATTACCTCGACCATAATGTGGATGTTATCTGCGAATTTTTTATTTTCACGGGTCTTGGCCTTTCGTCGATAGCCCATCTCGGTTTGGCCCTCTTGGCTTTTGTGCTGTATCTCGCACTAACGGTGTACGTCAACATCAATGCCCATCTGAAGAACGAGTTCCGTCTGACTTATGGCAAGCTGGGCCCCACGGAGCTAAGGTTGGCCATCGTTTTTATCTGCCTGCTGTACATGTACGTCCCGTTCTTTTTGGATTTCGAAGGGCATGCGCATATTTGGGTCTGGACGTTTTCTTACGGCCTCTTTGACATTCTGGGTTCCGGCATATGCCTGACGATGCTGGTCATGTATCTGGTTTATTTTGTCAAGGACGCCCGGTGGTTTGCCGAGCGTGATCCGCTGAAACGGCCTGCCGATGAATAAATCTCTCAGGCCATTCGTTCAGCGCTACCTCAAATTCGTGGCATCAACATTGGCAGGAACAGCAGTGGATATGCTTGTTTTGTGGCTGTGTTCTGACATGTTGCTGCCTGCCACGTATGGGATGCGATATATCCTTGCCCCTTGTCTGTCGTTTGAGTGTGCCGTGGTCACCAACTTTACGTTGGCCTTCTTTTTTGTCTGGCACGACCGCGTGTCGTGCGTCTCGCCGTGCAGCTACTTCCGCCATCTTGTGGGTTATAACCTTTCGTGCATCGGCGCTTTTCTGGTTAAGATGGCCATTTTGCTCCTTCTCGCGCGCATTTTCCAGTGGCATGTGCTGCTCTGCAACGTGGTGGCCCTCTGCTTCTCGGGTTTAATAAATTTCCTGATGAACGAACGAGTCGTTTTTGCGCGGGTCAAAGGGGAAAAAACATCTGACCGCGGCAAAGATGCCGCAGTCAGATAGGTGTAGATGGGACTCTGGAAGAAAGTCCTTCTCGTTTAGAAATCCGTATTCTTACCTCTGCTGGTCTGAATTTGTGCTCAAGTTGGCCACCTGCTCAAGCGCCCTTTCCATGCGGTCGGAGAGCACGGTGCCCAGTGCCACGCGTCCGTCGGGCGTCACAAGGTAGAGCGACGGAATCCATTTGATGCCAAATTGTGCTGCCGTCTCCGAGTCGCGCATCCGCCGCAGCTCGCTAGCTTGAGGGTAGGGCAGGGCATATTTCTCAATCGCCTGCTGCCAAGCCTCTGCGTTGTCGTCGAACGAGATTCCCACAAAGGAAACTCCGTGGCTGGCATACGCTTCGTAGAGTCGTAGCACGTTAGGAATGTCGGCGCGGCAGTCGGGGCACCACGAAGCCCAGAAGTCAATTACCACCCACTGCCCTCTGAAATCGCTCAGGCGCAGGGTGTCTCCCTCGGGCGTGGGCAGTGCCAGCTCGGGTATGATGCTTCCCACTGGCAGCATCTGTGTGGCATACTTCGTGTCGAGCGAGTCGCAGGGCAGCGTGTCGAGCGCCAGTGCTGCGATGTAATCCTCAGCTTTCGCCGTTTCGTCCTTTGCTTTTCTGTTGCCGCAGGCCGTCAGTAACAAAACTACGGCCAGCGCCGAGATTGCGACGTGTGGTTTTCTGATAAACTGCATGTGATAATTTTTTTATGGCTTGCAAAAATCTTTCAGGTTGCGGAAGATGGGCAGAAACTGCATGTCGCCACTGGTGAGCAGACGTTCGGGATGGAACTGGACGCCCACGATGGGCAGGCTGTCACACTCCACAGCTTCGATTACTCCGTCCGTGGCACGTGCCGCCACCCGCAGTCCGCGTCCCAGCCGTTTCACGGCCTGATGGTGCGTGCTGTTCACACCGATGGTGTCGCGCTGCAATAGTTTGTAGAGACGCGAGTCGCGCTCCAATACGTTGTAGTGTGTGGGGTTCCCCGGCGTGTCGCTGCGCCGATGGCACAGGCTCGTGTCGGGATATTCGGTGGGCAAATCTTGATAAAGTGTGCCGCCGAGAAAAACATTCAGAATCTGCATTCCTCGGCAGATGCCCATCACAGGTTTCTTCTGTCGCAGTGCCTCCTGAAATACACGGTGCTCGAACTCATCGCGCGGCTCATTCACTCCTCCCAGTTGCGGCGACCTTGCTGCTCCGTAGCGCTCGGGCGCCACGTCTTCACCGCCGTGCAGAATCAGTATGTCTATGCTTTTCAGTTGGCGACGCAGTGTTTCTGGATTGCTCACGTCGGAGATAATTACTGGCGTGTGTCCGCCCATGGCAATGGCGTTTATGTATTCGCGCGGCACCTGTACGCGACCTTCGTTTCTGGCTTCGGCAACGCCCACTCTCAGCGGTCGCACGGCTGTGGCTGCCAGCGTTGTGGCTGCCAGCAGGCATAGTGCTAAAATACGTTTCATGTTCGGTTCTATTTTGGGGGTTGGGGTTTTCTTTCTGTGGCGTGTCGCGCTGGTGATGCTGGCATCAGATGCCTCCGCCCGCCGTGTGTATCTGCGGTTTTACAAAGCTGGGTTGCAGTAGGTAGCGACCGTGGCTGCCTTCGCTTCGAGCCTTTGTTACCAACAGGCCGATGGCACTTTCCGGGTTGCGCCCCACGTCAATAAGCAGTCCTCGCTGCATGCCCGCGAAATTCGTAAGCATGGCCACGTCGCCGTTGCTGTCGCCTGCCACCAGCACTGGGTCGCGCCCGTCGTACTGAGGTGCGATGCACGTGCGGATGCACTGCACTTTCCCAGCAAACATAGACTGAGGATAGTCTTTTTCGTAGTCCGCAGTTACAGTGTCGGCGTCCTCAAATCGAAGTCCGAAGACGCGATCTTCTGGCAAACCAAGGCCGAGAACTGAGTCGCAGGCAAAGGTTTCTACGATGAGCTCCGACGAGGCTGAGCATACGTAGGCATCTATTTCGTTTTCGTCCAGTGCGCGGTAGAGATTCCGTATCTCGTCGGGCAGGTAAACACCTCTTTCCACCTTGCCGCCCCAGCGGCCGTCGGGCGAGCGCCACTCTTCGACGCATACTTTCTCCTTGCCGTAATGCTCGTAGAGCGCGTCGCGTATTACAGCCTTGGCTTCTTCGCGCGTGAAACCGCCCAGCAGACCGGGCATCCACGCGTACCATACATCCACGGGGAACGTCTGGTTCAGCGCATCGAGGAACGAGATAAAGCGAGCGCGATAGTCGAGATACACGTCCGTCTGCTGCACTTCCTCCAGTGTCATGCCTCGGTCCATCATCGCCTGCATTTGGCGGTAATCTTTCTTGATGTCCAATCCCATCTCGGCCGCTGAGATTTCGATGCCGTTGAGGGGCTCTTTCATCTCCGGTATGCCGTTGGAAAAAGCGCACTGCACAGCGTCGCCGAAGCGCAGATGCTCAATCTGGTATATCATCACGGCGTTGGAAATGTCGTGCGCAATGGTGGTTTTGTCGAAATCGAACACCGCATAATTGCCCTTGTGCGCATTATCTGCAATTAGTTGGTTCAGTTCTGCATAAACCAACGAGTCCCATCCTCCCCGCTCGAAGCTGATGGGTGTGGAAGCGTGCTTCGTCTGGCAGCCAATGGCTGTCGCGGTGAGAACAATGGCGCACAGGATGGCTGCTCCAGTGTGTCTGAAACTTTTTTCTTTCATCGTCTAAGGTTTTTCTTCTTTTTTGCGTTTCTGAGGACAAAGATACTACATTCTTTTTAAACCGCAAACCATTTGGCCGATACTCGTGTCCCATTTCCCGTCAAACGCAAAAGAGAGGGGCGGCAACCTCGTCAGAGATTGTCGCCCCTCGTATGGACAGATGTCTAGCGTTTGCTCTTCGCTATGCGTCAGGCCACCGTGATGCTGCGCGTGTTCTTCTGCTTTTCTTCCTTAGTCTGTTTGGGCAGTGTGACGGTGAGAATGCCGTCTTCCACCTTGGCAGAAATTTTCTCGCGGTCCACGTCGTCGGGCAACGTGTAGCACTGCTCGTAGTTGCTGTAGGAGAATTCGCGGCGTACATAGTGCTGTTTCTTGCTTTCCTCCTTGTGTTCCATCTTGTTCTCGAGTGCGATGCAGAGATTTCCGTCCTGCGACAGATTTACTCTGCAGTACTCTTTCTTAATGCCCGGCGCTGCCATTTCCATCGTGTAGGCTGTCTCATCCTCCCTGACATTCACTGCGGGCGCGGTACTGTTGGCGCGAGGCATGAAATCTGTGTTCAGGAAATCGTTAAACACTGTCGGAATCCAACTGTTTTTAAACATTACTGGTAACATAATCACTACCTCCTAATTATTTTTTAAAGGGTTAAACTTTCACTCCCGCCTTCGCTTTCGTTCCGGCGTTCACCCCATATTCTGCAAACTGCGTGCCAGAGCTGGAAATGGACACTTTGTCACGACAGAAATGGACTTTTTGTCCAACTTCCTGCAGCGTGTTGGACATAGAAAAGCACGTGTTGTTTCTTCAGATTCTGAAATAATCTTTGTACCTTTGCCACGCAATGAAGATGAAGGTAACCCTTGTTCAGATGGATATCGCGTGGTGCGATGCGGCGGCCAACCGCCAGCGTGCCGAGCAACAGATGCTTGCATCGGCCGGAAGCGACCTCTATGTGCTGCCCGAGATGTGGAACACCGGTTTTGCCTTGAAGCCGCAGGAAATAGCCGAGGCGTCTGACGGAGAATCCCTGCGTTGGATGCAACAGATGGCACGCCGACTGGATGCAGCAGTGACAGGCAGCATGGCTGTGTGCGAAGGCGCCAACTATCGCAATCGCCTTTATTTTGTCACGCCCGACGCGACGTTCTACTACGACAAGCATCACCTTTTCTCCTATAGCGGCGAAGACCGCCAGTTTCTGGCCGGTGACAAGCGTGTGGTGACCGAGTGGCGCGGCGTACGCTTCCTCTTATCTGTCTGTTACGACCTGCGTTTTCCTCTCTGGCTGCGTTGTCACGAAGATTACGACGCGTTGATTTGTGTGGCATCGTGGCCCACGGCACGTGCCGACGCGTGGCGCATACTACTTCGTGCCCGTGCCATCGAAAATCAGTGCTATGTTTTGGGCGTAAACCGTGTGGGTAAGGACCCGGCCTGCGAGTACTTTGGCGGCAGCGCTTTCGTGAATCCGTATGGAGAGGCGAAGGAATGCCCCGATGGAGTGGCGTCGTCGCTGACTGCTGACATTGATATGCCAGCGTTGCGTCACTTCCGCCAGAAATTTACCTCGCTCGCTGAACGTGATATCCTCTGAAAAAAAGCTGAAGATTCCAGCGTCTTTTTGATTGTCGCATAACGGAATTCGTGTGTCAAATTCCATCGGTGAATTCTTCGGGTGCGGTGGCTTCCGTGCTTCCCTCCTCTTCTTTCTTCGCAGCCTTCTCGTCCTTCTTCTGAGGCACGTCGAAGAGTCCGTACGTCGTGCGGAGAACCTTAAACTCGGTGCGGCGGTTCAGGGCGTTACACACCTCCTGCTTCTTCTCGTCTTCGATGGCGAGGATGAAGGCTTCGGTGAGTGTGTCTCCTTCGTGTAAGAATGGTTGTTGCTCGGCAATCTTGCGCGTCACAATCTTTGGGCGGCTCTCTCCGTAGCCGATGGGTGTGAGCCGCGCCGAGTCAATTCCGTGCTCGATAAGGTAGTTTACCACACTCTCGGCGCGGCGCTGGCTCAGCCGCATGTTGTATTCGTCGCGGCCGCGGTAGTCACAATGGCTGGCAAGTTCGATAGTGACGTTTGGGTTCTCATTTAACAAATCTACCAGGCTGTCCAAAGCTTGCGTACTGGACTCCGTAAGTGCAGCGCTGTCGAACTCATAAAAAACATTTCGTATGAGAACGGGATTATTTATGCTGGCGAGAGGGAACTGTAGCACGTATTCGCGGCTGACAGAACTCGTGTCGATTCGGAGTTCTTCCTTGTGGTTGAGGTAACCTTTACACGTGCCAAGGAATACGTAGTCCACATTGGGTTTTATTTCCTGCGTGAAAGAGCCGTCGCTTCGCATGCTGAGTTTGAGGTAAGTGCCGTCGTTTCCCACCATATAGACCAGTCCTTCTGGCAGTTCGTAGCCGTCCTTTTCGTAAAGCCAACCTTTGACAGTGAGCAGAATCTCGGGACATTCGAAGGACATGATATGATCCCAGCCTCGGGCGTCGCCGCGATTGGTGCAGAAGAAGCCGCGATTATGCAGGCCCTCGAAGGTCATACCGAAGTCGTCGCCACTGGAATTCATGGGATAACGCAGGTTTTCGATGCTCCAATGGCCGGCCGAATCAGACTGTGCGCAGAAGAGATCTAATCCGCCCATGCCCGGGTGACCGTCGGACGAAAAATAGAGGTCGCCGTTGGGACGGAAAGTTGGAAACATCTCATTGCCTTCGCTGTTGATAGGCTCGCCCAGATTCTCCACGCCGCCCAATCCGTGTTCGCTGAGTGCGATACGCCAGATATCAGTGCCGCCGAGTCCACCTGGCATGTCACTGACGAAATAAAGCCAACGTCCGTCGGGCGAAACAGCGGGATGTGCGTAGCTGGATAGCGTGTCTTTCGTAAGCGTTACAGCTTGGCCGCTGCCCCACGAAGCGTCGGAGCGTGAGGATGAGAATATTTCTGCAAAGCGCGGATAGTCGGCATCGAATGTGCAGCGTGTGAAATACATCGTCTTGCCGTCGGGACTGAACGCACAGGCCCCCTCGTCGTAGTCTGTGTTGAGTTCCGATTCGATACTCTCGGGCTGTCCCCATTTTCCCTTGTCGTCTTTCTTGGAAACAAAGATGTCGCCATTCTTAGTTCCCGTGATACCGCTCACTTCGTTGCCCGAAGATTGCGGGCGCGTGCTGGTGATATATAGTTGGTCCCACTCGTCGCCGTAAAGAACTGGCGAGAAGTCTGAGCGGCGGCTGTTGAGGATTGGTTCTTTCTTGACCGTGTAAAGTGTTGGTTTTGCCTTCCACTGCGGAGCTAACTCGCAGCCCTTTTTGCCGTTCTGTGCCAACGTATTTTTGGGTGCGAGCTGTAAGAATGCATCGTAGTTCTTCGTGGCATTTTTATAATCACCCTGTCGTTGCTGCATTTGTGCAAGGTAGAAAATTGCCAGCGAGTCGGGGTATTTGTAGCGGATAGCGTTCTGGTATGCGCCGGCGGCCTTGGCACTGTAGTTTATCGGGCGGTAGCATTCGGCCATCTTCCATGCTCTTTCGGCACGCTTCTCCTTGTCTTTGGTGGGCGTGCGCGAGTAAGCTTTCTTGTATTCAGCCGCCGCGTCGAAATACTCGCCGATGGCGTAGAAGGCGTCGCCCTTCTTCATATTCTTCTCGGCGCCGCATGCGCAGAAAACGAGCGCAAAAAGCATTCCTGCCAGCGTGTGGTAGGAATGCAATGTACGCAGTCTATGCTGTGATATGATGTGCTTTGAGCGTGCCATTACATTAATAATAACGGCCTACGGCGCTTTTTATTGTCTTTTGCCGCGTTTCGGATTCTCGGCGGTGACGGTAATCTGCCGAGGTGTGTTGTCACGCAGCACGGTCAGCACGATGTCCGTGACCATCTGCTTGAGTTCCTCCAGAAAGGTGCGAGCCTCGTATTCGTGCCGTTCTATCTGTCGCAACTTCTTCTCCCAGCGGCCGGTAAGTTCGGCACTCATAAGCAATTCCTCACGGATGAGGCCGATTAGTTCCACTCCCGTAGGCGTGGCGTAGAGCGATTTGCCTTTCTTTGCGATGTAGTGGCGGCGGAAAAGTGTCTCGATAATGGCGGCACGGGTGCTGGGACGCCCGATTCCGTTCTCCTTCAGCGCGTCACGCAACTCGTCGTCGTCCACTGTCTTTCCTGCCGTCTCCATCGCGCGCAGCAACGTAGCTTCGGTGTATGGTTTGGGTGGCGTGGTTTGTTTTTCGGCAAGGTCGGGTGTGTGCGGCCCACTCTCGCCCTTGGTGAAAGTGACGTCTTTGCTGGAAATCTGCTGCGTGTCGTCTGGATTCTCTGGGCTGTCGCTGCCTGAAGTGTCGGGCGTAGGCGCTTGTTCTACAACCTTCCAGCCCGGATCTACAATCTCCTTGCTGGTGGCTTTGAAGCCTATTTCTGCCACTTGCCCCAGCACGGTTGTGGTATTAAACACGCAGTCGGGATGGAAAACGCCTATGAAACGTCGGGCTACCATGTCGTAAACCTTCGCTTCCATCTCTGTCATATTTTTCGCTTCTTGGCCCGTTGGGATGATTGCGTGGTGATCCGTGACTTTTTTGTTGTCGAATACCTTCTTTGTCTTAGGCAGTGGCTTCCCCTTGATGCGTTCCATTAGTGGGAAATATGCACGCAGTCCGTTCATTATCTGCGGGCACTTGGGATAAATATCCTCCGAGAGAAACGTGGTATCGACGCGTGGATATGTGGTTAACTTCTTTTCGTAGAGACTTTGTATCAGCTGCAAAGTGGTTTCGGCGCTGAAGCCGTAGCGTTTGTTGCACTCCACTTGCAGACTTGTCAGGTCGAAGAGTCGGGGCGGTGCCTCGGTGCCTTTTTTCTTTTGAACGTCGGTGACAGTGAAAGGCTGCTGCCGTATGCTTTCCAACGCCCGCTCGCCTTCCTCGCGCGACTTGAAGCCGCGGTCGCCTTCTTCCATGATTGCCGAAAACGTGACTTGCCGATATTGCGTTGTCAGCACCCAGTACGGCACGGGCGTGAAGTTTTCGATTTCCTGCTGGCGGCGTACGATGAGTGCCAGCGTGGGCGTTTGCACTCGCCCGATGCTGAGCACCTGGCGGCGGCCGTAGGCATATTTCTGCGTGTAAAGGCGTGTCGCGTTCATTCCCAACAGCCAGTCTCCGATGGCGCGCATCAGCCCTGCTTCGTAGAGGCTTTGGTATTCGCTTTGGTCTTTGAGCGTCTGGAAGCCTTCGCGAATGGCGTCTTCTGTAAGGCTGCTAATCCAAAGCCGCTTGACGGGGCAAGTAACCTGTGCTTTCTGCATTACCCAACGCTGAATCAGTTCTCCCTCTTGTCCGGCGTCGCCGCAGTTAATGATCTCGTCGGCCTGACTCATCAGCTTTTCGATGATGCCGAATTGCTTTTCGATGCCTTTGTCCGCTTTCAGCTTAATCCCGAAGCGTGGTGGAATCATTGGCAGCTGTCCCAAACTCCACTTTTTCCAGATGGGCGTGTAGTCGTGCGGCTCCTTTAGCTCACACAGGTGGCCGAAAGTCCAGGTGACTTGGTAGCCATTGCCTTCCATGTAGCCTTCCATGCTGCGGTCTGCGCCCAAGACGTGGGCGATGTCACGTGCTACGGACGGTTTTTCGGCGATGCATACAATCATTGGCGTTTGTTTTCTCTGCTGCAAAGGTACGAAGAAAAAATCACAAAAGGCCTTCTTCGTCGAAAGAGAATGTCGCAACTCTTCCTCCGTCGCTTTGGGCGTACTGGATTAGCAGCTGCTGAATGTAGTTGGCACAGGCCATTACCTGCTCTCGGTTGCCGTCGTAGCCGTTCACGATGGCCAACAGACGATGGGATTGCAACTCCAGTTTTGTGCGTTCGTGGTCGCTGGTTGGTGTGCCGATGCCTCCCGTGGCATCGCGATAGACGGGCAGACCGCTTATGTTCAGCGGTCCGCGTCCGATTCCCTCGTATGGTTCACCCTCGCGGCCTACCCCGAGTGTGAGCGTGTCACCTGCAATCTTGTCGGCATCGAAGCCACCGATGCTGTAGCCGTACGCGATGCTGGCCAGGTTGATGAGGTCGACGGCTGTGTCTATCTGATAGAGTTCTTTTCCTTGCAGCGCGCGGCGGACGAGCGATTCGCCGGACGGGCGATAGCGGCTGGGGTCCTTCCCCAACAGCTTGTAGGTTTGCCTCGTGGCTTGGATGGCGGGCATTTCTTTGATGCTCTCGGTGGTGAAACGTTGGCGGTAGCTGGTCAGAAAGCGGTCTATCTCCTGCCAAAGCGTTTCGGAGTGGACGGAGTTCCTGAACTCGGCCAGCACGGCCGCGCCTACAAAGTGCGGACACGCCTCGTGTATCTCGGGCGAAACATGGATGTGCATGGTTTGGTACATTTATAGGTAGCGCGAAAACATCGCGTCGTATGCCTCGGCTTTCTTCTCTAACGAGAGCGGATACGCGCGGCTGCTGGATGGCAGGCGGTAGAGGTCGAGCTTGGGATGCGACGGAATGGATACGCAAGTGTTTACTTTGGGTATGGTGGCAATGCCGAGCGTCTCGCACAACGTCTCAGTGGCTTTCTCGCCCGTGGTGACGATGGCACGCAGCGTGGGAATCCGGCTGATGAGTGCTTCAATGTCTGTCGGTTGCACGACTTCGAGAAACTTGTCGGAGGCATTCTCTTTGATGCGCCTTACCTCCGTGGCTGTGTCGTAGAAGGCGATGCCAAGCCGCGTGCAGTGCTCCACAATCTTCTCTTTGAGAAACACTTTGCGTGCGGTGTCTGCAAAATGGTCGCGGTCGGCATAGAACACCAGTCCCTCTATTCTCCAGTGGTCGTTCAGCCAGTTTGGGTAGAAGAACTCCATGCACCATCGCTTCTTGGGTGGGGGAAAGCTACCTAAGAAGAGCACGCGTGCATTCTCCGGAATGAACGGCTCCAACGGGTGACGTTCGCTAATCATCTGCCTTAAGGTTTTCTAAAAGTCCGCGACACGCGTCTTCGAGCAAACTGATGACATGTTCGAAGCCGCTTGCACCGCCGTAATATGGGTCGGGCACGTGGTCCTCCATCCTCTGGCAGCAGTAGTCCGTCATGCGTTGCACTTTTGCTTCTGTCTCCAGGTCGGGTGCCAGCCGCCTCAGGCGGTCAATGTTGCTGTCATCCATGCCGAGGATGAGGTCGAAGTACCTATAGTCGCTTTCTCTGATGGGCCGCGAGAGGTGTGTGATGTGGTATCCGTGGCGTGCGGCGTGTTGTCTCATGCGTGGGTCGGCCTCTTCGCCCTCGTGATAGGCGATGAGACCTGCAGAATCAAGTTCGAATTCGGCCTCGCGGCCAGCCTCTTTTGCCATTGCCTGCATGATGGTTTCGGCCATCGGGCTGCGACAAATGTTGCCGAGACAGACAAAAAGGATTTTTTTCTTCATGTGTTTTGAAAAATGCGACGTGTCGCTTCGGCTGAAACTACACGTGGCTTTCCGTAAAACTACGTGTAGTTATTTCCCATGCTCGCCGACACTGATTACGTAGCGCGGGTTGGCAAGGAAGAAGTGCATGTAAGCCTCGGCTCGCGACAGTGCTGTCTGCAGGTCGCAGCCAAG
>Ga0310694_10001963_pt1 | contig 22045 bp, 13 predicted proteins | sample 174DNAGHGhighgp2_FD_203884 | JGI IMG/M metagenome (GOLD analysis project Ga0310694, IMG submission 203884) | Sheep rumen microbial communities from Palmerston North, Manawatu-Wanganui, New Zealand - 1742 DNA GHGhigh gp2 (v2) (version 2) | ecosystem: Host-associated > Mammals > Digestive system... | reverse complement strand
GCTGAGAACAACCAGACACTCTTCATGTCGTCGGGCAAGATGAAGATAGACCCCACTAATTTTATTCCTCTGCTGGAAAAGATGCCTGAAGTGGTCAAAATATCGTTGAACAACAAATGAAAACCGTCAAGCTTAGCACTCCTGTGCCTCTGGAACCGTCGCCGTGGACTATCTCGCACGATGACCATGTTTTCTTGTTGGGCTCTTGTTTCACTGAGAATATGGGGCTGCGCTTGCAGACGGCGCAGTTCAGCACATGCATCAATCCCTCAGGCATTCTCTATAATCCAGTGTCGATGGCAGTTACGCTCTCTAATTGTCTGGACGGTAAGCTTATGGATGAAATTGATGATGAGGGTTGTTTCGTGCATCACGATGGCTTGTGGCATTCCTGGATGCATCATGGCTCCTTCTCGCGTCGCGAAAAGAAAGACTGTATAGACGCCTGTAATGAAAAAACCTGCGAAGCTCATGCGTTTTTAGAAAAATGCAACACTCTGGTGCTGACTTTCGGCTCGGCATGGTGCTATGAACTCATTGATGGTGCTGCTCTTCATTTCGTTGTCGCAAACTGCCACAAAGTCCCCGACAATCGCTTCCGGAGGCGATTGCTCCTCCCCGAAGAGATTGTCAGTCTATGGGTGCCCCTGCTGAGGCGTCTTGGACCAGAAAGACGTGTGATTATCACCATCAGCCCTGTACGCCACAGCGCATACGGTGCACACGGCAACCAGCTGGGAAAGGCCTCCCTGCTGTTGGCGACGGACGAACTCTGCAAGCTGAGCGACAGTAATGGTTTCCCGCAAATTTCCTATTTCCCGGCCTATGAAATTGTTGTCGACGAACTGCGCGACTACCGATTCTATGCCGACGACATGGCCCATCCCAGTCCACTTGCTGAGCTGATTGTATGGTCGCGTTTTCAGGAAACGTTCATGTCGAAAGAGACTGTCGTGCGGTGCGAAGAGGCTGAGAAAGCCGCCAGAAGGGCCGCTCACAGACCTTTGCATTAGTGCGATTGTCGAGGTGACGGCAACCTTGAATGCGTAGACGCTTTTTTATGTAAGGGACGGATGCAATATTCGACGAAAACATTCGTTAAAAAACATAACAAACTTTAATACATACACTCTACTTATATGAAAAACATAGCTTTGGTGATGGGAGGCTTCTCCGGCGAACATCAAATATCAATCAATAGTGGCTGTCAGGTGTATGAGTCGCTCGACAAGACCAAATACAATGTCTATAAAATAGTTATTGGCCAGAAGACGGAAAGTGGCATCGACCGCAACAGCTGGTACTGGCTGTCGGACGACGGCGAACATCGTCCAGTGGACCGCGCGGATTTCACCGTCACGGACAATGGCCAAAAAGTCCATTTCGACCTCGCTTTCATCATCATACATGGAAATCCTGGCGAGAATGGCGTCATTCAGGGTTATTTCGACCTGCTCGGCATAAAATACACTACCTGTGGTTTTTACACCTCTGCTTTGACTTTCAATAAGGGCTATTGCAATCCGGTTGTCCGCAGCTTCCATATCGTCAAAGTGGCCAAATCGCGCCTCTATTACAGGGGACAGAACGTCGATATCAGGGATATACGCACGCGCCTCGGCTATCCCGTTTTCGTCAAGCCCGCCTCCGGAGGAAGCAGTGTCGCCACAACTAAGGTCAAACGTGAGGAAGATCTGATGCCAGCCGTGCAAGAGGCTCTGACAGAGGATGATGCCGTTCTTATTGAGGAGTTCGTCAAGGGCAGGGAGTTCGACTGTGGCGTGATGAAAATCAATGGCAAAAAATTCATCTTTCCGATAACGGAGATTATCCCCAAAGGCGGTCATGAATTTTTCGACTATGAGGCTAAGTATGATGGCTTTAGCGACGAAATTACCCCTGCTGAGGTCGATGCCCCAATTGCCGAGCAGATTCAGGATGTCTCCTCTAAACTGTACGACCTGCTCGACTGCCGTGGCGTGGTGCGTTTCGACTATATCTATAATGCCGATACTGAACGCCTCTACTTCTTGGAGGTCAACACCATTCCAGGCCAGAGCGCCGAAAGCATCGTCCCAAAACAGGCACGCGCTATGGGCATCAGCACCGAAAAACTCTACGAGATGATTATCGAAGATGCCCTCAAATAGTCAATATATAAATGCTCATTTAAGTCGCAATTGTCTTTTTTCCAAATAACACCCCTATAATTAAACATTCTTCCTTAATATGGATAATATAGTATTGAAATCGCTCATGGAAAGGCGCAGTGTCCGCGCCTTCAAAAAGGAGCAGATAACCGACGAGGAACTGAAGGCTGTCCTTGATGCTGGAACCTTCGCCCCGACGGGCATGAACTATCAGGACCCATGGATTGTGGCGGTGCAAAATAAGCAACTCATGGATCAGCTTGTCAGAATGAACAAGCAATTCACTGAGCAACAAGGTAATCCATATTACGACGCACCTACTGTTGTACTGGTCTTCGCCTCCAATCCCGAGAAATGGCGGAACGGCATGGCCGACGGCTCGCTGGTGCTGGGCAACATGATGAATGCGGCTCATGCCATTGGCCTCGGCTCGTGTTGGATCAATCGCGAACGCGAGATGTTCGATACAGAGGAAGGACGTGCCTTGATGCGCCAGCTCGGTCTGCCCGAAGGTTTGATGGGCGTAGGCGCCATTGCTCTGGGCTACCCCGCCACTCCTTCCCGACCTGCTCGCCCGCGCAAGGAGAACTATTACCGCATCATAAAATAGGCTCCCCATGACCGAAGAAACTGCCACACTCCTCAAGACGCTGGCACAGCGCTACGAGACACGCGACTTCATCGATGGCGACCCATCCTGGTATATGCACCAGATGCACGACGACGCCAACAGGGAGGCGATGGCTTTCCTCGCCTCTTGCTTCAGCTATGGAAGCCGCAAGCAGTTCATGTCAAAACTCGACCTCATCCTCTCATGGGCTCAGCACGACATCTGCAACTGGATTGCGTCGGGCGCCTACGAACACCATTTTGCCATCGACGACAACTCCTCCTTCTATCGTCTTAATAGTCACGGCTCTGTACGCGTCTTCCTCGACTCATACCGCTTGCTGATGGACCACTACGGCTCGTTGGGGGCTTACGTCCGCCAGCATGCCTGCGACGGCATCTCCGCCATCGGTGCCATAACAGCTTATTTTGACAAGCATGGTAGCGGTGGGCTTGTGCCCAAAAACACACAATCAGCTTGCAAGCGCATCTGCATGTTCCTTCGCTGGATGGTGCGCCACTCCTCGCCCGTCGATTTGGGCCTCTGGTCCGCTTTCGTCGACCGGCGCACGCTGATAATGCCTCTCGACACTCATGTCCTATCGCAGTCGGTGGCGCTCGGGCTCTTGTCATGCTCGTCGGCATCCATGGCTGCCGCATGCCGGCTGACAGCCTCCATGCGGGAAGTTTTTCCCGACGACCCGCTACTGGGCGACTTCGCTCTGTTCGGATATGGTATCGCAAATAAATATAATAACTACAATGTATTGATATAGAGTGAACTGTGATAAAACAAGTGCTTTTCTTAAAAACTTTTCTACAACTTGTTGTTTATAATAAGAAAAAATGTAGTAATTTAGCAGTGTGAAAAGGTCAGTCCTTTTCAGGTAAAAACATAGAATAAACAATTAAAAGTTAATAATATGGAAGCAAAAAAAACACAGAAAGCTGACCTCGAAAAAAGGAAAGGTCTGTTTTTGGAGATAGGTCTTGTCACCATCCTCGCTCTTGTGCTCGTGGCTTTCAACCTCAGAAGTACTGATAAAAAAGACAGCGGTATGGTTATGCAGACTGTCTCTGCCGAAATGGAAGAGGAAATCATTCAGACTGAGGAAGAACAGCAACAGGAACCTGAACCCGAGCCTGAACAGCCTGAGCCTGAGGTTACTACTGAACTCGAAGTCGTCGATAACGATGCTGAGCTCGAGCATGAGCTCGGTATTGTCGATGCAGGCGACAACGCCAACAAGCAGCAGGAAGAAATTGTCATCACCGAGGCCGCTGGTGAAGAGGAGGTCGTTGAGGAAGAAATCTTCGTCTTCGTCGAGGAATATCCCAGCTATCCTGGTGGCGAGGAAGCCCTCTATAAGTTCCTGGGCGACAATATCCAGTATCCGGAACTGGCTCGCGAAAACAACATCACCGGCACCGTGGTCATCAAGTTCGTCGTCGAGAAGGACGGTAGCATCACTAAGGCTTCCATCCTCCGCGAAATAGGCGGTAACTGCGGTAAAGAGGCTCTCCGCGTCGTCAACTCCATGCCTAAGTGGAAACCGGGCAAGCAGAGCGGTAAGGCCGTCCGTACCGAGTTCACCCTCCCCGTTCAGTTTGAACTCCACTAATCACCGGTTATCTATGCTAATTGAAGGCGGACTTTTGTTCGCCTTTTTTGTTGCTTTCCCTCTTTTCTTCTTATGATTTCAGTAAACAACCTGTCCGTTCAGTTCACTGGCAATACCCTCTTCGACGACGTTACCTTCAATGTCGCCGACCACGACCGCGTTGGCCTCGTCGGCAAGAACGGCGCCGGCAAATCCACTCTCTTGAAAATCCTTTCCAAATGGCAAGAACCCGAGTCGGGCAACATAGTCATTGCTGCCGGACAGTCCGTCGGCTATTTGCCACAAGAGATGGTGCCGGATGCCGTAGGCACCGTCCTCTCAGAGACTATGAAGGCCTTCGAGCATATCGACAACCTCGAGTCCCGACAGCAGAAAATCACGGCTGAGATTGCAGAACGCACAGACTATGAGTCTCAAGCCTATTCCTCCCTCCTCTCTCAGCTCCACGATGTCACGGAACAAATCACCATGATGGGTGGCAACAACAGGCAAGAGATGGCCGAGCGCATCCTCCTCGGCCTCGGCTTCCTGCGCACCGACTTCGACAGGCTTGTCGCCGAGTTCAGTGGCGGCTGGCAGATGCGCGTCGAGCTGGCTAAACTTCTGCTCAAGAAACCCGATTTCCTCCTCCTCGACGAGCCTACTAATCACCTCGACATCGAGTCCATTCAGTGGCTGGAGAGCTACCTCTCCACCTACCCGGGCGCTGTGATTCTCGTCTCGCACGACCGCACTTTTCTTGACAACATCACCAAGCGTACCATTGAGATAACCGCCGGGAAAATATACGACTACAAAGTCCCTTATTCTGAATATGTTGTCCAGATGCAGGAACGGCGTGCCTCGCAGATGGCTCAGCTAACCAATCAGCAGCGTCAAGTGGCACAAATCGAAGCGTTTATCGAACGCTTCAGGTACAAAGCCACCAAATCCAAGCAGGTGCAGTCGCGCATCAAGATGCTCGAACGTATGGAGGAAGTCAAAGTCGACGAAGTCTCCACTGAAAGCATTCATTTCCAATTTCCTCCGGCTCCGCACAGCGGCAAGATTGTTTTCGAGGCCTCTCATTTGGGCATGGCTTACGGCGACAATCAGGTTTTCAGTCAGGTGGACATGCTCGTCACCTCGGGCTCGCGCATCGCATTCGTCGGCCGCAACGGCGAGGGCAAGTCTACTCTGGCGAAAATCATCGTCGGCGCTCTCAATGGCTATAGTGGCTCTTTCCGCCTCGGTCATCAGGTTCAGATTGGATATTACGCTCAGAATCAGGCAGCAATGCTCGATGGCGAGAAGACCGTATTCCAAACCATCGACGATGCTGCTATCGGCGATATTCGCCCTAAAATTAGGAATATACTCGGCTCTTTCCTCTTCGACGACGATGACATCGACAAGAAGGTGAAAGTCCTATCGGGCGGCGAGAAGGCTCGTTTGGCTCTCGCCAAACTGCTGCTCACTCCGAGCAATCTGCTCGTTCTCGACGAGCCTACCAATCATCTCGATATGGACTCTAAGGATGTCCTGAAAAATGCACTCCTTCAGTACGGTGGCACTCTCATTTTGGTGTCGCACGACAGGGATTTCCTACAGGGATTGACCGACGAACTCTACGAATTCAGGAATGGTGGCGTCCGCCAGTTCAAGGGCGACATCTTCGAGTTCCTTGAATCGCGACGGCTCGAGCATCTTCACGACCTCGAGGTCGTCAAAAAGCAGTTCTCCTCTACAGCATCCGCACAGCCTGTCTCACAGAACAAACTCAATTTCCAGCAGGCCAAGGAGCGCGAGAGGGTCTTGCGCAAACTGCGCGGTAATGTCGAGCGTATCGAGGGTGAAATCGCCTCGCTCGAGGCATCCATCGCTGACAAGGAGGCTATGCTTGCCGCTGATCCTCAGAACGCTGATGCTACATTCTATGCTGATTATCAGCATCTCAAGGATGACCTCGAGGCGCGTATGTCCGATTGGGAGTCCGCCACTATTGAACTCGAGGAATTCGAAAACCGATAATCGCTATGGCTAAGCACAACGACTTGGGTGAGCGTGGCGAGGCTTTGGCACGCAACTACCTTGACCAGCAAGGCTATCTCATCCTTGATACCAACTGGCGCATAGGCCATTACGAGGTGGACATCATCGCCACGAAGGACGACCGCATCGTCTTTATTGAAGTGAAGACCCGCACAAGCGTGGAATACGGTGAGCCTGAGGCTTTTGTCGATCTCAAGAAACGTTGGTCGTACATTCGTATAGCCAATGCCTACATTCAGCAAAAGAATAGGGTAGAGGAGGCCCGTTTCGATATCATCTCGGTGGTAATCAGCAAGGAGGAGACTGTCATCAACCATCTTGTCGACGCCTTCGACACGGTGGTGCTTTGAGGCGCTGTTCAGCAACAGTTGCCTGCCGCATGTCCCGTAGTGAAGGCCAGTTGCAGGTTGTAGCCACCCGTGTCGGCATCGAGGTCAAGCACCTCACCGACAATATACAGCCCTTTGACCACTCTCGACTCCATCGTCTTCGGATTCACCTCCTTCAGGCTCACACCACCCTGTGTCACTATGGCCTCTTCGTAGCTGCCCGTGCCGGTGATGGGCAAGCTGAAATCCTTTAGAAAAGCCAGCAGGCGCTTGCGCTCATTGCCGTTTATTTGGTTCAGGCGCTTGTAGTATTCTATATGCATTGCGGGCAATGCCAGACTTATCACCTCGGCAGGCAACCATAGCCGCAGGGCGTCATGGAACAGCCTGTTACCGTTGCTGTTGAGGTCGTCGATAAGGCGTTTGTCCAGTGTTGCGGTGTCCACTGCCGGTTTGAAGTCGATATGTGCCGACAGCCTCTCGCCGTTGTGCAACGGCCCAGTGGCATATCGGCTGGCCGACAGCACTATAGGGCCTCCGATGCCCTTCTCGGTGAAGGTCATTTCTCCGAAGTGCTCGCTCAGTTTTTCCCCAGATTCCTTCCTGATTGTTAGCCTCACGTTCTTTAGTATGAAGTTCACCAGTTCGTTAGGAATGGCTGTGTCGCTTTCCAGATGCGTCAGTGCAGGATAACGTGCTGTGACACTGTGTCCTGCCTTCTCGGCAAAGCGGTAGCCGTCACCCGTCGAGCCTGTGAGGGGATAGCTCATGCCCCCTGTCGCCACAACCACGCTGCCAGCACGGTGCACACTCCCGTCGGCGCAGCGCACACCGCAGGCTCTGCCATCTTCTATTATCAGCGACTCTACGCGGCAGTTCTTCCGAATCTCCACATTCGGCATCCCCTCCAGCGCTGTCACCAGTGCAAAGAATATGTCCGTCGCCTTCCCACTCTTGGGATACACGCGGCTACCTCGCTCCACGACAAGCGGAACACCCAGTGTCTCAAAGAATTCCATCAGTTGCACGTTGAAGAATTGCGCAAAGCTGTTCCGCATGAAACGCGGATCCGACCCCACGTGCGTCAGGAACTCCTTCATCGTCGATGTATTTGTCAAGTTGCAGCGCCCTTTACCGGTGATACGAAGCTTCAGTCCAGGTTGTTGCATCTTTTCGAGCAACAGCACCTGCTTGCCTCGTTGCGCTGCCGTATATGCCGTCATCATGCCCGATGCACCGGCACCGATGACGATGGTTTTAGGGTTGTCGTTCAAAGGTTATTGTTTTGTGTTGTTGATAGATAGGTGTGTTGTATTACGCCACTTTTCCCTTCATCGGGCTATGTCGCCAATGTCCTCAGGGTGTATGCAGAGCACCGGAATTTGCGAGTTGTGCACTATCTGTTGCGCGTTGGTCCCCAGAAACAGTCTCGCCAGCAGGCGGTCCTGCTCCGTGTTTATCACCACCAGGTCAGCGTTGATGCTTGTGGCGTAATCCAGCACCGTCTTCGAGTAGTCCTCGTAGCGACGCCCGCAGCTGTGGTATGGTATACCCTCTTTGGCGAAAAAGTCCTCCACCTGCTTCAGGTACGTGCGCAGTGTCAGCGCGTCCTGCGCCGATTCTATCAGACCCAGGATGTACACCTGAGAGCCGAAGATACGTGCCATCTGAGCCGCTGGTGCCACCTTCTGGCGCGAGTTCGCGTTGATGCGGATTGGCACAACGATATTGTCAAGTTTCTTGTGGAAGTCAAATCCTTCACGAACAGTCAGCGTAGGGCAGGGGGCCTCTTGCACTATCCGCACCGCCGTGCTCCCCATCCAGTATTTCTCAAAGCCCGACGCCCCGTTTGTGCCGATGACTATCATTGGCGCGTCCTCCGCCACCGCCTCCTCAGCCAGACGAGGAGCCACCTTGCCACTCTTTATTGACCAGCTGATGTCGCCATGTTTCATATTGGGCCTGTGCTGCTCGCACAGCTGCTCCAGTTTCTCCTCCGCCAGATGGCTGGTCGTCTCCATCTGCTCACCGCTCAGCAGCTTCTTCTCTTTCTTTATCCAGAGCAGTCGTATGCCTGTTTTTAGCTGATTTGCAATGTCTACAGCTATCTCCAATGCCACATACGAGCCTTTCGAAAAGTCAGTGCCTACAATTACTGATTTCATGATTAAAAGTGTTGTAAATTAATGTTTTTTCCCTTTTAATTATTTCCAACGCAAAATATTGTCAAATATTGTGTCTGCCATGCAAAAAAAACAATAATCTGCCGATTTTCTTTTTTTTTGTATTTTTGCAAATTCTATTTCCCTGCTTCGTGTCGCATACCGTTGAAGTATATATAGCTACAACATATTTTTTCACAGTGTTTTATAATATTTGCTTATTATATGAATAATAATCTTGATGCCACGGGCAACAGCCAAAGTGCGCGCGAACGCGAGGTCGAAAGGGCTTTGCGCCCCAAGGCATTCGACAACTTCGCCGGACAGCAGCAGGTGCTCGATAACCTGCGCATCTACGTCCAGGCCGCCAAGGCGCGTGGCGAGTCACTCGACCACGTCCTCCTGCACGGCCCCCCGGGTCTGGGCAAGACGACCCTCTCACATATCATCGCCAACGAGCTGGGCGTCAGCATGAAGATGACCTCTGGCCCTGTTCTCGACAAACCCGGCGACCTTGCAGGTCTGCTCACCTCCCTCGGTCAGAACGATGTCCTTTTCATCGACGAAATCCACCGTCTTTCGCCCATTGTCGAGGAATACCTTTACTCTGCCATGGAGGACTACAAGATTGACATTATGATCGAGTCTGGTCCTGCCGCACGCTCTGTGCAGCTCAATCTCAAGCCTTTCACTCTCGTCGGCGCCACCACGCGTTCTGGCATGCTAACCGCGCCTCTCCGCGCCCGTTTCGGCATCACCTGCCGCTTGCAATACTACGATGCACCGACGCTCACTCAAATCGTCAACCGCTCCGCCGCACTCCTCAACGTTAAGATTACCAGCGAGTCAGCTATGGAGATTGCTCGCCGCAGCCGTGGCACCCCGCGCATCGCCAACCTGCTCCTGCGACGTGTACGCGACTTCGCGCAGGTCAAAGGCGACGGTACCATCACCCTCGACATCGCCAGATATGCTCTTCAGGCTCTCAATGTCGACCGCAACGGACTCGACGAGATGGACATTCGCATCCTATCCACCATCATCGACAAGTTCAAGGGTGGCCCCGTCGGCCTCAACACCATCGCCACCGCCGTGGGTGAAGACGCCGGCACCATCGAGGAGGTCTACGAACCCTACCTCATACAGGAAGGCTACGTCATGCGCACCCCCCGCGGCCGCGAAGTCACCCCACTAGCCTACCAGCACCTCGGTAAGGTCAAGACCTCCGGCGACCAGCAGGCACTCTTTTAAAAAAATGTGACAAACTGAAAATACAGAAGATAATATATGCAAACACTGATCATAAACATCAAGCAACTGGTGGGTGTCGATACCACCCACGGTCTGCGCAAACAGGGCAAGGAGATGGCTGTCATGGAATCACTGAACGACGCCTACCTCCTCGTTGAGGACGACAAGATTAAGGCCTTCGGCGCAATGAAAGACCTTCCCGAAAGAAACGCCGACCACGTCGTCGACGCCTCGGGACGTCTCCTCATGCCCTCCTTCTGCGACTCACACACCCACATCGTCTATGCCAACTCGCGTGAGCACGAGTTCGTCGACAAGATTCGTGGCCTCAGCTATGAGGAGATAGCTAAGAGGGGAGGGGGAATCCTCAACTCAGCCAAAGCCACAGCAGCAGCCTCCGAGGACGAGCTCTACGACATGGCCCGACAGCGTCTCGACGACGTCATGCGCCTCGGCACCGGTGCCATCGAGATAAAGAGCGGATACGGCCTCACCACCGAGAGCGAACTCAAACTCCTGCGTGTCATCCGACGTCTCAAGGAAACCTCGCCGGTGACCATCAAGGCCAACTTCCTCGGCGCTCACGGCATTCCCATGGAGTACCGCGGACATCAGGAAGACTACGTCGACTTGGTAATCAACGAGATGATTCCGCGTGTCGCCGACGAGGGACTGGCCGACTTCATCGATGTCTTCTGCGACCAGGGCTTCTTCACTGTCGCCGACACCGAGCGCATACTCGAGGCCGGCATACGCTATGGCATGCGTCCAAAGATTCACGCCAACGAGATGGCCGTTTCCGGCGGCGTACAGGTAGGCGTGAAGTACAATGCCATCTCCGTCGACCACCTCGAACAGATGGGCGACGCCGAAATAGAGTGCCTGAAAGGCAGCGACACCATGCCCACCATTCTCCCGGGCTGCGCCTTCTTCCTCAACCTCCCACTCTCGCCGGCGCGTCGCATGATTGACGCCGGCCTGCCTGTGGCTATGGCTTCCGACTACAACCCCGGCACCTCGCCCTCAGGCAACATGCAGCTCATCCTCTCCATGGCATGCATACGCTACCGCCTCACGCCCGAGGAGGCTATCAACGCCACCACCCTCAACACCGCCTACGCCATGGGCGTCAGCGACAAGGTGGGTAGCATTGCCGTCGGCAAGCTCGCCAACTTCTACCTCACCAAGCCAATCTCGAGCTACGAGTACATGCCCTACGCCTATGGCGAGAACAAAGTCGATATGCTATTCATCAACGGTCGTAGAGTATGATTCGCGCCGAACATATATGCAAGTCCTACGGCTCTCTGCAGGTGCTTAAAGATATTGATATTCACATCGCTACCGGCGAGGTCGTCTCTGTCGTCGGTGCCTCCGGCGCTGGCAAGACCACTCTTTTGCAAATCATTGGCACGCTCGACACCCCCGACAGCGGCAAGGTCTTCATCAAGTGCACCGACGTGACGGCCATGAAGGGCTCTCAGCTCGCCGATTTCCGCAACCGCAATGTCGGCTTCGTCTTCCAGTCCCACAACCTCTTGCCCGAGTTCACCGCGCTCGAGAACGTCTGCTTGCCGGCCATGATTGGCGGCGACTCCTTCGAGGCCGCACGCGACAAGGCGATGCCGCTCATGGACTTCCTCAACATCAGCGACCGCGCCTCTCACAAGCCTGCGGCTCTCTCTGGTGGCGAGCGACAGCGTGTGGCGGTGGCTCGGGCTCTCATCAACCAGCCCTCCGTAGTCCTCGCCGACGAGCCTTCGGGCAATCTCGACTCGCAGCATGCGCGAGAACTGCACGAACTATTCTTCCGCTTGCGCGACAAGTACGGCCAGACATTCGTCATCGTCACGCACAATGCCGAACTCGCCGAGATGTCCGACCGCAAAATAACTATAAAGGACGGCGGCATCGTGTAGCTCAGCACTTCTTTTCTCTTTTTCTGTTGCAACTTTTTACTCAATAATATGATAGTCAACAAAGGCAAGCGTCCGCGTATATCGGACTCACAAAAAGATAGGCAGAATGCCGATTCCGGCAATTCGTTTCACATGAAACATAACAAGCAAGATAAGATGCAGTTAATATGCGGCATGCGTCCTGTCATGGAAGCTCTCGATGCAGATGTTCAGATTGACAAGGTTTTGATTCAGAGTAATCTGGATGGTCGTCTCTCGCAGGAACTGCGCTCCAAGCTGGCCGGACGCGATTTTCCCGTGCAATATGTCCCTGTCGAGAAGCTTGACAAGATGACCGACAGCAACCATCAGGGCGTCATTGCCATCGTTTCGCCCATCAAGTATCATGATTTCGTCGACCTCCTACAGTCGCTTCTCGACGCCGGCAAGGCTCCTTTCATCCTCCTCATGGATCATATCACCGATGTCAGGAACCTCGGTGCCATAGTGCGTACCGCCGAGTGCGTCGGTGCCGATGCCGTCGTAGTCCCCGACCGCGGTAGCGCGCAAATCAGTGAGGACGCCATCAAGACCTCCTCTGGCGCACTCCTCAGGATCCCCGTCTGCAGGGCTTCCAATCTCAAGACGGTCGCCAATTTCGCACACCAGTGCGGCGTACAGATTTGCGCCGCAACCGAAAAAGGGTCAGTCAATTACACCGATGTCGACTTCTCCAAACCTACCATTCTTGTCATGGGCTCCGAGGAGACCGGTATCTCTAACGAGATGCTCCGACTCTGCGATGTATGCGCCTCGTTGCCCATCAAGGGCGAGGTCCAGTCACTCAATGTCTCTGTAGCCGCTGGCGTCTTCATGTACGAGATGCTCCGTCAGCGCTCGCGTCAGTAGTCAATCCTCTCTCGCTTCTTTATAATGGCCGCCCCTATCTGGCGGCCTTTTTTATGTACATTGCTCACATTATCCCCCGTTTTTTTAACATAGTTTTAGAAATTTATAGCGTATTGATTTGCAATATGATATTGCTATTTTTTGAGTTTGTTCGACAAAGCGCTTGCTTGTATCTTTTTTTTTAGTATATTTGTACGCTAATTTTGTTCATTCCAAAGCCGTCAGTTTTGGTTGTGAATATGTTATATATATTTGAATAATAATAAAATACAATAATATCTTATGAAAAAAAGATCGTTACTTTTAGGATTGATTTTTCTCTTTTTCGCCCTCTCTTCACAAGGTCAGATCGTGACCAAGTACCAGCAGGGGTTTGAGTCCGGCGAGACTGTTTCCTATACCGTCTCGGGTAGCGCAGCTACTACAACCGAACTTGCTTCCTCGGGGCAGAGGGCTCTCAAACTAACTCATTCCACTCAGGACATCTATGTGACTCTTGACACGCTCGACTTCACCGACAACGGCTCCTTCCAGTACTTCTATCTGGAATTCATGCACATCTGCAACGTCAGGGGCGTAACGGTCGCCGCAGCGTCCGATGTCGCCAGACTCGAATGCCGACTGATCAGCGAGACCAACTGGTCTATCATGACTGGCTCCGATTATTATGATATGACCTGGGGTGGCGGCTCCGATAATTTTGCCAACCTCTCGTCGTTTTCCAAAATATCCTACTCCACATGGAGTGGCTATTATCCCAATAACACATGGTGGAAACGTGAACGTTTCAGACTCTCTACGAAGTTGCAGTCCGCACCTCTACAGAACCGTAAGCTCTTAGTACGTTTGCATCTCTACCCGCGCACCGTCGCCACAGGCGCCGACCAGGCGTGGTATATCGACAATATCAAGGTGACTTGTAGCCCCATTTCGATGGTCCTACCCACCATGAACATGACCAGCATGCCCGACATGGTATCCTACCCAAGCAGCCGTGGCACTCGCATCGCATTTGATGCCACCACCACTCTCTCGCAGGGCATGTGCAACGACTCGGTTTATATGGTCTACAAGCTCGGCTCTGTCGCCGACGAGGTACGTAGTACCCTGACGCCTTCTGCCACAAACCCAGGACATTATGAGGGCTACATCCCCTTCTGTGGCTACGACACCATCGTCAAGTGGCGTGTCATTGCAAGGGATAACACCAACAACCACAACACCGTCTCCTATCCTATGGACGAGACGGGTTGGGCTGAATTCAAGTCTGTTCGTGGCACAAGCCAATACATGCAACCAGGTACCTCTAACGGGACTACTTCCGATGCTCCTTTCCCCTCCTATGGACGATCGCGTATCGAGGTGGTTTACGATAGCGCCGAAATGGCGCAAAGGGGCTTCAAACCAGGTGGCATAACGCAAATCCGTTTCCCTGTCAAGGCCAATGTGAGCAATTCTGTCCGTAACCGCTTTATCATCTATATGAGCAACGTCGCGGGCGATTATACATTCAACTCTAATAATTATTTTTACACTGATTTCCAGAAGAAGGTCTACGACTCGGCTCTTGTCATCACTCAGAACAACAATACTTTCGGTACCATCAACCTTCAGGACACCTTCTTCTATGCAGGCAAGGGCTTGCGCCTCATGTTCTATACCATCAACACCTTAGGCGACCCCTCTGCCGTATCCGTCGAGCGCTTCGTGGCTCCTTCTGCCACCGACCACACCTGCGGCTCCATCCTCGGCTCCTACAGCGTCTCGAATGGCTTCGACCCTCTGACATCTATCTACTTCAAGACCGGCGCCTATTCCACTGCGCGCCCAAACCTCTATTTCAGGATTAATCAGAATGTGCCGTTGCTATACGACTGTGGCATCAGTGGCTTCGTCACGCCTAACGACTCGACACCGGCCAATGCCGTCGGCAACAACAACGTCGTCGTCACTCTCAAGAACTACGGCGCCATGCCCATCAATGCCGTCCGCATCTACTACAGCGTCGACAACGGCGCTCACCAGTACTACGACTGGGTGGGCAACCTGGCTGCCGGTGCTACCACCAACGTGACTATCAACACCACTCAGACCTACTCCTCTGGCTATCACGAGATGCTGGCATGGGTCGACGACTCTATTACCGCCGTCGGCACCCACTACCGTGACCACGAACCGCTCAACGACACGCTGTGGACCAAGTTCGTCAGCTGCGACGGCCCGATGAGTGGCGTCCGCACCGTCGGGGGCAACAACGCCGACTACAATACTCTCGACGAGTTTCTCTATGCTGTTAGTCAGTGTGGAGTCAACGGTCCTCTTGTCGTGAAGCTTGCAAGTGGCTCAGTCTACTCCCCTGCAGTCATTCCATCTATTCCGGGCACATCGGCTTCCAACTATGTGCAGTTCGAACCGCAGGACGCTACGGGGAATACAGTTCTTTTCAACGCTCCTACCATGTATGAGTCCTCGACGGCTAACTCTGTCATCAATTTGCAGCAGGCCAACCATATACGTTTCAAGAGAATCACTTTCGGCTGCAATGCTACCGAAAGCCGCGCCACCTATCTGGTGCGTATGGGTACCAACAGCACGGGATGTCAGTTCGAAGACTGCATATTCACCGAGGGTGCAGGTGTTGGTGTCTCTGAGTCTTTCATGACTGCCTCTGCTCTGCTCTATTCCGGCGGCGCCGACTCGCTGGTGGTACGCAACTGTACCTTCAACCGCGGCGGCATCGGCATCAGCCTCGTCGGACCTGCTCAGGATAACATGGCTCACGGCAGCTCTATCATTGGAAACCATTTCGAACACCAGAACACCAATAGCGTCGTTGTCCGCAATCAGGTCGACGCCGTCGTCGACAGCAACGTCTGCAACGACGTCTATGCCAACTCCAGCTACGCTCTCCTCTTCCAGGACTGCTCCGGTGCCACCAAGGTCACGCGCAACACCGTCTATGTCTCCTCAGGTGCCTCCTGTATTGGTGTCACCAATTTCTTCGGCAGCGCTTCTGGTTATGCCATCATCGCCAACAATATGATTGTCAGCGATGACCAGGGTACCTCAAACATGCTGACCACCCCGCTCAACATCATCACAGCCGATTATGCTAAGGTCGTCTTCAACTCGGTCAAGATGACTGCTCCGGCTCGCAACGGCATCGCGGCGGCAACCTTCGGTGGTGGCGTGCTCTCCAACAGCTACTTCTTCAACAATATCGTTGCCTGCTACGACACTCTCAACTTCGCCTTCAACTTCATTCCTACTGCCGATTCTGTTAATTATGTAGGAAACAATATTTATTATTCGCGTGGACATGTCCTCAACAAGTACGACGGCGTCAGCTGCCTCTCCTTCGCCGACTGGGGTACGCATTATCCGCTCGACCTCAACTCGCAGAACGTCAACCCAGGATATCTCTCCATCACGCCCACCGACCTCCGCTCCTATAGCCAGAATGTCAAAGGTCACGGTACTCCTGTTGCCGAAGTCCCTGCCGACATCTTCGGCACTGTCCGTAACGCTGCCACTCCTTGCGTCGGCGCCTTCGAGTTCCTCTCTATTCCTTACGACTTCGAAATTATCGAGTTCCTCGAACCGCAGGGCGCCTATTGCGATGCTCCCACCGCGGCTCCCATCAAGGTCATCATCAAGAACAGTGGTATCAATGCCTACGACCCCACCACCGCTATAACGCCTGTACAGATTTCTTTCTCGCGTGGCGGCACCCCGGGCGTCCTCACCCCTGGTCTCTCTGGCACCGTCCCTGTCAATGTGACCATCCCGGCTCTCGACACCGTCACCTTCAACCTCGGTGTCACTCTGCCTTACCCGACAAACGGTCTGAAGGATAGCACTTACAGACTCTATGTTTGGCTCACCTCCAACATCGATCCTAACCCCGCCAACGATACCAACTACACCGAGGTCAGCTCGCTCTACCATGCTCCTGCTCCCACCAGCATCTCCATGAATTGCAATTACGGCGATTCCGCAACGGTTGCCGTCACCAGCGGCCTGCAGAACTGGTACTCTAATATCTTCACCAACAGTACCAACTACAAGTCACAGGTATACTGGTACGCCTCGCCCGACGACGATACCCCCATCTGGCGCGGAAGCACCTTCACTACCGGACAGCTCTTCACCGACACGGTCTTCTACATCCGTCAGAAACGTGACCTCCCATTGATTAAGATCACCGAGGTGCAGTTCTCGCCCACGGCAACAGGCGCCACCTACCCCATGCCTCTGTGGATGAATGCTAACACCTCCTTCGCTGTCGAACTCACCAACGTCGGCGACTACCCGGCCAACCTGCTGAACGACACCATCATGACCGTCAGCTCTACCAGCTCCCTCGACAAGAAGGTCTACAAGTTCCCCAACATCACCGTCGAACCCGGCAAAACCATCGTCGTGCAGTTCGTCAATGGCAACCTTGTCAACACCAACACCATACAGACGGGCACTAAAATTACTCCTCCTCAGTCGGCCAACATCGGCGTTCTTTACGTCAGAAAAGGCAAGATTGAAGACGCCGTCGCTTTCAATGGTATCACTACGCAGAACAAGTGGACCGAGAAGAATGTACCCAACTACGTCTGGGGCGGCGCAGGCATCTCTCTGCCCGACAGCATACCCACCGCCGGCGTGACTCGCACTCGCTGGACTACGGGCAACTCCAACGACATGACATCTGTCAACCATTGGCGCTCTGCAACCAACAGCACCAAGATGACACTCGGCACCACCAATACCAATCTCATTCGCTATACCGACAACGGCTGTCTCGGCGACACCGCCTCGGTACACATCCACATGATCAATGTGCCTACTGTCGACCTGGCACTCGACGACCTCGTCATCGACGACGGCTGCGGCATGGACACCACGCCTATCTCTGTCACCATCCACAACTATGGCGTACAGCCCACCGGACAGGTCGTGGTTCACTACAAGGTCGAGGCCCGTCCTATCATCTCCAATCAGGCTACCATGCTGCAGACTTGCGATGATACCATCGCTGCTGGTCTCACCGCCAACGGTGTCCTCAACCACACATTCAGCGTTGTACCCGACTTCTCCGTCGCAGCTTTCTCCGTCGATTTCGACGTCACCGTATGGGTCGATGCCCTCTCGGCCGACAATGCTCACAGCAACGACACCGTCCGCACCTCTGTCACTTCGTCAAAGATGCCCGCTGTCCCCAATGTCCCCATGTTCGACACCGTCTCCTACGGCGACAGCATCACACTGCTGTCACCCAACACGGCTTGGTATGACCTCAATATGAATCCTCTGGATACGTGCCATGTCTTCACATCACCTATCCTCTATCAGTCGACCATGTTTTATGCCTCCGCCTTCTCAGCTGCTTTCGACCCGAAGCATATCGGTAATCTCACTTCGCTTTCCGCAGCCAACGGCTATCCTTCACCCTACAACTTCAACAAGAAGTACGTCAAGGAACAGTATCTCTATACCGCTGCCGACCTGCTCAATGAAGGCTGCAAGCCAGGCCCTCTACAGTCGATTGCTTTCTACCTCGACACCATCAACTATGCCGCTGGCACCGTCACGCTGCTCGACTACCAGATCTCTATAGGCACCACCTCATCGGCTACCTTCACAAGCAATAACGCTTGGCAACCCGTAACTCTCTACTATGCTAAGGACAGCCTCGTCCTCTCCAACAGTTCTAAGGGCTGGATTACTCACTATTTCGACAGCGCCTTCGTCTGGAACGGCATTGACAACATCGTCGTTCAGGTCACTCACTCCGTAGGCACCACCGCCACTCAGGGCCTCCGTACACGCTACACCAACGGCGGCAGCAACAAGGTTCTCTACAAGAATGACAACAATTCCAGCGTCGTCAACTTCACCAACAACGGCACGCGCAGCGCCAACCGTCCCGACATTCAGTTCGGTTTCTATGGCTATGGCTGCGAAAGCGCTCCCGTGCCTGTCTACGTCACCGTCGACGACTTCCCGGCTTGCGACGCTTCTCTCTCATGGGGTGACAATTCCGATTTGCAACCCTTCTCTTCGTGCGACACCTCCGACATCAACATCCACGTCAAGAATATGGGCGTGCAGGCTTTGACAAACTATACCATCTATTGCCAGATCGACAACCAGCAGTATACTTTCAACGGCACCGATTCCATCAATGGCGATGTCGACACCGTCCTTACTGTCGCTAAGCATCTCTTCACCCCAGGACGCCACAGATTGAGGGTCTTCATCAATGCTGATGGCGATTCCATCAGCTCCAACGACACCATCACTGGTTACACCAAGGTGAGCTTCTGTGCTGGAACCTATTCCATCGGTCCTTCCGGCATGTACGCCAATTTCAAGACCGCTATCGACACCTTGAACAATGCCGGTGTCGAAGGCCCAGTCGTCTTCCTCGTCGAGAATGGCGTCTACAATGAACAGGTTGAACTCGGTGTTGTCGACGGCGCTACGGCGTTCAACACTGTGACGTTCCGCGGCGACGTCAACGCTCCCGAGAATGTAACGCTGCGTTTCAACCCGACGTCAGCAGCCAACTACGTGCTTCGTCTCGATGGCGCCAGCTTCGTCTCGTTCGAAGGTATCACCTTCTTCAGCCGGGGCTCCGGCAACTACGGACACGTCATCTCTTTGGCCAACACCAACCAGATACGCTTCCGCTTCGACGCCATCCGCGCCAAGGGCAACGTCAATAACAACAACACCTCTTGCTTCATCATCGGCGAAGGAGTCCGCTCTCTCTATGTCGAACGCTCCACCATCGACAGCGGATATTGCGCCTTCCGCAGTATGGTCGGCGAACCAGGCGCCTCCTCCGACATCCACATCATTCAGGACAGCATTCGCTACTTCATGAATACTGGTATCCATCTCCGCAAGGTCGAAGGCGTCATTGCCCAGCAGAACTACATAACATCGGCAGGCAACCGCACTCTCACGGGCATTTTCGTCGCAGAGCATGAGGGCGCCGTAACCATCGAACGCAACAACGTCGTCCTCGCCGACAATTACAACGCCATCAAGCAGGGCATCAAGGTCGTCAATGCCAATGGCGCCACCTACTCACGCGGTCACGTCAACAACAACATGTGTGCCATCAGCGGCGCTCTGCCCAACGGCAGCTGCGCTGGCATCATCATCGACAGCTCCTCCAACATCAACGTCTTCTACAACACAACCAATATCCATCAGAACAACGTCAATCAGGCCGGCAACTCATCTAACCTCACTCGCTCTATGAGCATCACCACCACCAGTAACGAGATTAGCGTCATGAACAACCTGATTTCTAACATGACTAATGGATATGCCCTCTATGTGCAGCATGCTGCCAATATCAGCAATGCTAACTATAATAACTACTACAGCGCTTCTGAGTACTCACATCTCAACTACTGGAATGCTGTCGAGAGCTTTGACCTCAACACCATCCGTACCACCAACGGCATGGACCAGAACTCTATGTCTGAGGAACCCTTCTTCGAGTCCCCCTCCGACCTCCACGTCACGCTCGGTACCTTTAACGAGAAGGCTCAGTACAACACCGAGACACCTCTCGACATCGACGGCACCATCCGTCCGCAGATTCCTAACCCCTGCATCGGCGCTCACGAGTTCGAACGTGTCATCCACAACATCGCTGTCGTCAAAATCATCAAGCCCAACATGAAGTACGAGGTCGTCAATGTACCCGACAACATCGAGAGCGACACCCTCTGGGTACATGTACGCCTCATGAACGACGGTATGGCTACCGAGAGCAACCTCACATGGTGGGCCGAAATCAAGGACGTCACTCCTCAGCTGCGTTCGGCCAACCGCACCATCGACGAACTCTTGCCACAGGCCACCATCGACGACTCCGCCTACATCGTCATGCCACTGGGCGTTTACGACACTCAGACCGTCGTCGTCAACTTCCCGTTGCCAAACGATATTGTCCCTGCCAACAATGTCATGGAACAGACCATCTTCCTCGACCCAGCCTACAACTTAAGGGCTAAGGAAGTGCTCATCCACGACGTCAGCGGATGCCGTCTGCAGAACACTCACGTCGGCGTCACCTTGACCAACGTCGGCCGCAAGACCTTCACGGCTGGCACCGCCGTACCCGTCGGTTTCCAGGCTGTCCTTCAGACTTCTGGCGTCACCGTCGCCACGCTGCCGGTAGTCGTGACAGAGTCTATTACGCTGCCCACCGACGTCGAGCCTAATGCCGACATCACACTCGACCTTCAGCAGACGGTCAATCTCTATCCTACTGGCATCGACAAGGATATCGTTATTCGCGGACGCGCCTGGTCTTCCTATCAGTACGACTGGAAACCCACCAACGACACCTCTAACTACAAGAACCACAACTCCTACTACACTCCCAACAGCCCCATCGGCACCGATATTCACATCCCCTACGCCACATGGGACACCCTCTTCGCCACTCAGACTGACAATCCGCCTACAGGCAGCGCCATACATCGACCCATACGTTGGCACCGCGACTCGACAGAGACGGCATACTACAGCCCCTCCACCTATGCACCGTCAACATTCTGGGAGACTCCACAGTACTTCCGCGACACGGTCTACTACCTCAGCTGCATCAGCGCTCATGGCGCTAATCCCGAGAACACCTGCGTCAGCTACTATAGCGCTGTTCATGTCTACATCAATCCGCGTGTACCGGTCGACATGGCGGCACTCAGCGTCGTCGAACCGGTCAACAACCGCGTCTATATGACTGACGACTCCGTTAAGGTCAAAATCATCAACTATGGCTCACAGGCTCAGAGCAACATCCCGATCGTCTATGAGCTCTACAACAAGAACGGTCAGCTCTTGCAGCATGTCTCCGAGGTATGCACCGCAACTGTTCAGCCCGACTCTACCTACACCTTCTGTTTCGACTCGCTCGTTCACATCGACGACTGGACGTCATCAAGCAATCCTTACTATTTCCGCGTCTGGACCGACATGACCAACGAGGGCGTCCGTCTCAACGACACGCTGCGCTACCATGCCGAGTTCGGAGCATTAACCGACGACGCTTATCAGCTGTAT
>Ga0310694_10001962_pt1 | contig 22061 bp, 11 predicted proteins | sample 174DNAGHGhighgp2_FD_203884 | JGI IMG/M metagenome (GOLD analysis project Ga0310694, IMG submission 203884) | Sheep rumen microbial communities from Palmerston North, Manawatu-Wanganui, New Zealand - 1742 DNA GHGhigh gp2 (v2) (version 2) | ecosystem: Host-associated > Mammals > Digestive system... | reverse complement strand
CCCAACAAATGGACCGTATCCACCAACACCAACAACGCACAGACAGCCAGTGTGCCGCTGACCGTGTCGGCAAGCGGATTGACAATGGAGTATTACGGTGCAGGCGATGCTGCCACAGGGTTAGGTGTGACAATGCCACAAGTGACACTGTCGCCGGAAAGCAGCCGTCAGCGCGTGACGTACAAGATGTTCGACACCGGCTCGTCGTACAAGACCGGCAGTCTGTATGCCGCCTTTCTGATCAACGTGAGCGAGGCAACATCGAGCACGCGCGACTTTCTGGCATTCGACGGCAACACAGGCACGACGCAACGCGGACGACTGTTTATCAAGAAGAGTGGCAGCGGCTACGTGTTAGGCGTGACACGCGGAGGCACAACGCCTGTATGGTCGGACGTACTAAGTATAGGCGAAACCTATCTGGCAGTGTTCAAGTACGAGATAGTATCCGGTGATCTAAATGATATTGTTTCACTATACGTCAACTTCCCGCTCGGACATGATGAGTATGCTACTGGCGTGCAAGCCAAGTGCGTCAAGAGCAATGACTTCGACAGCAGCACAGCTGACCCGTCGCAGTTGAAAGCTATGTCACTCAAGCAGCGCGAGGGCGGTTCGGCTTTGCAACTGTCGCATCTGCGCGTAGCCACCACCTGGGAGGAGGCTGTGAACTATACAGGTCCGAACATCGAACCGGAAGATCCGAACAAGCCCGTCTATTTGATTGAGGAGGGATTTGACACCAACGGCAACTGGACCGTTATCCGCGGCGGTGCTTCCACCAACCGCAATCACGGCGATTACGGTACAACTAACCGCAGTTTGACATTCAACAAGACTGAGGACAACGACCGCTGCAACCACTCGCAGGTAATCTCCCCCGCAGTGAACACCGCCGGTGTGCTGCGGTTCTACGTTATCGGTTCTGCCAACGAGACACGCGGCAATATCACTATCAGCAAGATCATCGGGCAAGACACGACAGAGATAGCCTACATCGAAGGACCGTTCAACAAGACATGGCGCGAGGTGACCGTGCTGGTACGCGACGAGAGCGCAAACATCAAGGTGATGCTTGAGGTTAACGATTGCGGTCTGGGAGCAGGTACGCTGTATATTGACGATATATCGCTGACGAACTATATCAGCGGTCAGTCACCTGTAGTGAGCGATGTGACACTGACTGTTCCCTACCCGTCCGCTGACCGTCCAACAGCAGTGAGTGCCACCATCACCAGTCCTGATGAGCGGAGCATAGCCGAGGCGAAGATTCAATACGGCTACTACCCGAACATGCTGGACGAAGAGGTAACGATGCGCAAGACGGATGCTTCGCAGTTCCTGTCCGATCCTATTCGCGCAGACCGCACCGGTATGGTTTATTTCCGCGTGATTGCATTCGACAGTTACTATGTATCCGACACCACGGAGGTTGCCTCCTACCGCGTTTACCGCTCGTACTCCACCCGCCTGACTCCTAATGTTACATTGGCAGCCGGCGAGGAATGGACATACAGCGACGGTCTGGAGGGCATGCGTGCCGAGTACGAGGGCACGGGAGAGATGCAACTGAGCGTAATTGCAGGCGAAGGAGCAGCTACCATCTTCACCGGCACAGGCGTGAGCACCACGGGCGATATGAGTCTGTCGGCAGAGCCGGGTGAGGTGCTGCACTTGCGTAACACAGGTACAACGGCACTCACGCTCAAGGCGGTTGAGTTCGATGCTTTCCGCCCGGTAGTATTCAGCCGTCAGCCACAGCATATGCAACTCTATCCGCGCAATGACAAGAACAAAGCCACCGTGGAGATTGCCGGTGTGACACAACATAGCGGCATCAATCAGATCACACTGAAGATGTACCGCAACCAATCGGAACAAGCCAGCCGTCAGCTCAGCGTAAGCAAAGGTGTTCCGTTCACAGCCGCCTTTGAGATACAAGCCGAACCGGCTGATTACCGCTTCACGTACGCAACAAACATGTCGGAAGAGATTGTTCTGGCAGACAGCGTGGTAGCCGGTGACGTATATGTTATTGCCGGTCAGTCGAACGGTGCAGCAGCAGCCAGCGGCAACCCGGGAGTGACTAACCTGTACTGGCGCAACTTCGGCTGCGTACAAAAAACTGCGGCATACAACCCTGCCGACACTGTGTGGGGCATGAGTAACAGCGCCGGCTGGGGCTACGGCAAGCCGTTCTACAACGGATGGTCGGGCTACGTGATGCAACGTAACCTGCTGCAAGAACAGAACATGCCGACAGCCATACTGAACATTGCTATCGGTGGCAGTTCGCTCAACCAGAACATGCCCAACGAAGAGGATCATGAGGATCTGACCACTTTCTACGGCGAAGGCTTGTACCGCCTGCGTAAAGCCGGTTTGGCTGATGCAGTGAAAGCAATCATTTGGGTACAGGGAGAGAGCGATCAGAACGGCTTGTATGAGGACTATGCGCTACGTTTCGACAAACTGTACCATGCATGGAAACAGGACTATCCGAACGTAGAACGCATCTACCTGAGCCAGATCAACGTAGGTTGCGGCACGAGTCCGTATGCGTCGGAGATGCGCGAGATGCAACGTCTGTTCGGTGAGACCTACGACGACATCACCGTCATCACGAATATCGGCATCACTATCCGTTATGACAGTTGTCACTACGTAGATGACGGCTACGACAGGCTGTACACACAGTTCACACACCTGATTGAGCGCGACTTCTACGGCAAGACCTTCGACCGTCCGCTCACCTCACCGGCAGTACAGAGCGTGCATTGGACCGACGAGAACAAGAGTGCTATCGCTATTGAGTTCGACCAGGAGATGGTTTGGCCCGGCATCATGTGGGGACGCGACATGAAGGATTATTTCTACGACCAGAACGAGCAGTCCATACCTATGGCAAGCGGCAAGGTTGACGAGACTGACAAACATCGCGTGCTGCTTACCCTGGAGCCAAGTGCTACACGCCCGACACACCTGACTTACGGACCGGACAACTACGTATACAGTGCCACCCGCGGCATGGATACGTTGTACGTTGACCCGTGGCTGAGGAACGCTGACGGCTATGCCGCACTCACGTTCAACCGCTATCCGATAGCCGACCACACCGTTACGGCATACGAGAAAGTGAGCAACAACTTCCTGCGCATAGAGAACAACGAACTGATTGTGGAGAGTGCTTCGGAGGTGGACTCGATCATCGTATATACCGTATTAGGCAGAACGGCTATTCGTACAACAGGCAACCGTTGCACGATCAGTTCACTGCCCGCAGGAGTATATAGTGTACGCGTATGTCTGCGCGGCGGCGACGGGTTCAGCACCAAAGTGGCGATAAAAAAATGACAATCTATAAAATTACAGTATCATGAAACATTTCTTTACAGTATTGGCATGCATGGCTCTCACAGCGATGAGCGCTCATGCCGAGTTGTGGTTAGAAGAGAACTTCAACTACCCTGATGGCAATCTCGAGCAGGCAGACAACAGTAAGTTGGTATTGCACCAATGGATGCAATCGCTCAAGCCTGCAGACGCCAACGGCACATCACCGCAGGTGGCCAACCGCAATCTGACCTATCCGGGATATATATCTTCCGGCAAGGGCAAAGTAGCCGTGTTAGACGCAGCCGTGGGTGACGAATCGTCCACACAGCGTATCAGTGTGTATTATCTGGATACGATTGGCAAACGCGACACGATCTCTATGTACGCAGCGTTCCTGTTCAAGCCGCTATCGGCAAAGAACACCAGCGGTCGTGACTTCGCTATCTGGGAAGGATCGGTAGGCAGTTCGATGTGCCGCGGACGAATATTCCTTGCCAAGAACGGTGATGCAGTGAAGATCGGCGTGAGCAAGAACAGCTCCACCATCAATGCCTGGTCGGGCGACATTGCTTTAGGCTCCACCAACCTGATTGTGATGAAGTACGAGGTTGTTGAGGGCGCAAGCAACGATGTGGTAAAAGTGTTCGTCAACCCGGGACTCAAATCCACAGAGGACGAGAACACCCCGTTGGTAACGACAGACAACGCTACAGATATGCTGGTGAAAGGTTTCGGCCTGCGTCAGCGCGGCAACGGTGCAGAGATCGGCGGTCTGCGTATCGGCACAACGTGGGAAGATGTTGTCAAGAGCGACGGTTCGGATATACCTGACAAGCCGGAGACTGATCCGGACATCTACGCCGTGGAAGACTTCGAGTACGAGGCCGAGAGTGCCATTGAGGGTCAAGGCGGCTGGGTAGTGAGCACAGCCACCAACGATCAGGGCGGACAAAGCCCGCTGGTTGGCGCAACATCACTGACATACGAGGGTTATGGTGCCGGCGACAAAGGCGGTGCATTGGTTCTGGACAGCGTATCGCAGCAGATAACAGCCGATCTGAAGCGTAACACCGTTATGCCGTTTGCAGCAGGCAAACTGGCTGAGGGCGATGTTGTATATACCGCTCTGATGGTAAATATGGCTCAGATGGGCGGCACAAGCGGCAAGGAACTGATCACCTACCTCAAGCAGGGCGCCAGCGACGGCGCAAACACGACCATGCGCGGACGCGTTACGGTGAAGATTGAGGAAGGGCAAAAGTCCTTCGGTATCAAGAAGAACAGCCAGACTATCGAGAACTGGTCAGCAGCCACGCCGAAAGAGGAGACAGCACTGCTCGTAATCAAGTATATCAACAACAGTTCCTCCAGCGCCAATGCAGCTGACGAGTTCTACCTGTTCGTCAACCCCGACCCGAGCAAGACCGAGGATGAAAACGCAGCAGTGATGCTTGAGGCAGCGGGCAATGACACTGACGGCGGTGCTGACCTGCGTTACCTGTGCTTCCGTCAGATGAAGGTTAATGCCACCATCGACGGCATCCGCGTAGCCAAGACATGGGCGAAAGCACTGAATTACACAGCACCCGGAGACGATCCGAAAGATGGTGTTGAGACGATTATTTCCGAACTGCCGGCTGCACACAAGGTACTTATGGACGGCACATTGTATATCATCCGCGACAATGGTATATATACCGTCAGCGGCACAAAGATTCAATAAGAGATAACTATTAACTTCTAAATTTGTATAGTATGAAAAAACATTTATTCTTAGCGGCACTGCTCATGGCCTGCATGGCTATGAATGCCAGTATCATCATCGATGAGACATTCGCCGTGGCTGACAACATCACCAATCTGGCGGATGCAACTGATTGGACAACTACCGGCACACTGGAAACAGGTGATGGCCGTGTTATTCTCAGTACACCTCTTGAATATTCAAATACCGGAGGCGAATATGTTCTATCCGGCGAAGGCAAAGCAGTGCAGAATATCTACACCAAAGGTTCAAGCTACATTGCTTACAAGCAGATCACCAAAGTGAACTCAGGCGTTGTATATATGTCGTACTTGTACAAGGGCGACGGCAACCAAGGTCAGTCACAGTCGGAAATCATCGGCTTAGCTAAAGGAACAGGCAACTCATCAGTCAAAGCCTGGGCAGGCAAGCAAGCCGACCAGACCAAGGACCCGTTCCGCCTGGGCGTGACCCGCGCCAGCACTACCGGCAGCGATATACAATGGTGCGACGATCAGACGATAGCAGCCAACACGGTTACTTTGATCGTGCTCAAATATGACTTCGATACTCAGGCAGCATCGCTGTTTATCAACCCCACTATAGGTTCGACCGAAGAGCCGACAGCCAACGCTATTGATTCTGACAAAGGCACAGCCCAAACATCGCTGGCATATCTGATGTTCAAGCACACCGGCAGTAGTGTAGCCAACTTTACCGTAGGCGGCGTACGCGTCAGCACGACATGGGCAGAGGCTGTAGCCAAGAAGTCCGATGTTGTTCTGCCGGCACTGGCTACTCCCGTAGCAGGCGCAGCCAGCGCTATCGGTGCTGAAGAGTTCACGGCTAACTGGGCTGCCGTAGAAAACGCTATCGGTTACAAGGTTAAAGTTTATGCCGGTGAGAACGAGATTGCATCGCAGAGCGTAATGGGTCAGACAGCAGTAAGTGCAACATTCGCCAATATGCCCATTGCTACCGAACTGACATACACCGTTACCGCTGTCGGCGACGGAGTGGCATACGACGATTCAGAGGAATCCGCTGCATCGGCAGCCTTCAGCACACTGGCTGCTCCCGCTGCTGTGGTATTCAATCCCTCGGCTGCCGAGTGGGCAGAGTTCGCCTGCGATAAAGGGGCATATTCTACCGGCTTGTTCCCTTCAGCACGAGTAAACGGCTATGATTTTTCGGGGTCGTATATTGAGGTATCGAAGGATGAGGACGGCAAGTCCTTCAGCATAACCTGCGAAGAAACCGGCGAGCGCTTTACTGCACGTGCGATGCTTGACAAGAACACGAACTCGGGAAGTCTGACCTTCCCCGCCGTAGCATCCGCAGCGCGTGTTGACATGTATATCACAGCAGGTACAGCCGACAAGAAATACAAGGTTCAGCAGTACAACTACTCCACCGGCAACTGGGCAGACTTGCAAGAGATAGCAGCCCCCAAGAGCACTGTGGCAATGGTTAGCGTAACCCCGAACGAGGGTGTAGCCAAACTGCGTATCGCCAATGCTGACGGAAGTGCCAAGCAAATCTGGAAAGTGGTAACGTATGCTGCAGCACCGGCCACGTTGTCAGTACCCGTTATAGGTGAGGCAACCGACCTGACTGCTACAAGCTTTACCGCCAACTGGTCAGCCGTTGAGAACGCTGCCGGCTATCGCGTGCTGGTTACTTCGGCTGACACGCTGATTCGTACTACTACAGCAGCAGAAGTTACTTCGCTTGTTGTTACGAATCTGAACCCTGAAACCGAATATACGGTTAAGGTGGCAGCCATCGGCGATGATGCAGCGTTTGTAGGTTCGGTTCTCTCGGAGGCAAAAGTGATCACCACTCCGGCTGATCAGGGTACCGGCATTGACGGTATCAATGCCAAGGGCGAAGTGCGTAAGGTGGTAGTGAACGGCCAGATGCTCATTGAGCACAACGGTGAGTTCTACTATCTAACCGGCACAAAAGTACAATAACAGTACGATAAAAGTACGATAAAAGTACGACAAACCCCCGATTATCCTGCACGTTTTCGCAGATATGTTTACACGCTCAACGATACGCCCCATGCTCCTTGTTCTGCTGCTCATGGCAGCAGGGCAAGGCGCTGCGCGTACGGTCAACGTATCGTCGGCAGCGGCAGTTAACAAGACATGGTCGGCAGGCGACACGATAGTGTTTGCGGGTGGCAGTTATACCAATCAGGCTCTGAGTCTGCAAGGTACAGGCACTGCTGCCAAACCTATCGTGTTGCGTGCGGCGGCTGCAGGTGCAGTAAGTCTGGGCGGATCGAGCACGCTGACCATCAAAGGCACCTACATCGAAGTACAAGGTTTCCGCTTCAGCGGCACCTATACGGGCAAAAGTCACATTGTGCAGTTTGAGTCATCGGCAACGAACTGCCGGCTCACCGATTGTACGATAGAGTCATACAACCCCACGGATGCGACGAAAGACAACAAATGGGTGTCGATCAAAGGCAAGCAGAACCGTGTCGATCACTGCTCGTTTGCCGGCAAGGCGAATATGGGTACGCTGCTTGTTGTGTGGCTCGAGCAGAACATCGTACCCAAACATCGGATCGACCACAATTATTTCGGCTACCGTATCGCCAATCTGGACGGCAGCGGCAAAGAACTCAACGGGCAGGAGATCATCCGAATCGGCGACAGCAGCACGAGTATGCAGGAGGCTGCATGCGTGATTGAAAACAACGAATTTGAGAATTGCGACGGAGAGATTGAAACGATCTCCAACAAATCCTGCGGTAACATCTACCGCAACAATACCTTTCTGACCTGTGCAGGTTCGCTCACGCTTAGGCACGGCAACAACTGCACCGTGGAGGGAAACATCTTTTTAGGTAACGGCAAAGCCGCTACCGGTGGTGTGCGCATCATAGGCGAGGGACACACCGTGACAAACAACTATTTCCAAGACCTTAACAGCAACAACTACCGCGCGGCTGTTTGTATAGTCCGCGGTAAAGAGAACTCGGCATTGAGCGAGTATTTCCAAGTCAAGAATGCGGTGGTGAGCGGCAATACGTTCGTCAACTGCAAAGAGGCGTTCTGCATCAATTATCACTCGTCGGACGAGTGCACTATGCCGCCTCTCAACACACGGATAGAGAACAATATCGTCTATAACGACGCTTCAAATACAAGCAACCGCATTGTAACGCTCGCCCAAACTGGAGGTAGCGTAACATGGGAAGCCAACACCTACAATGCCGGCAAGTGGAAGGACTACAGTCCGTCCGTCACCGAGTGGATTCGCAACAAGAACATGGACAAGCCCGAACCGGCAACCACCGATACCGCAACTGACAGGACGGAGATCATCTCCGCCTCCTGCGCACGGAAGTTCATTAGGAACGGACTGTTCCTGATTGAGATTGACGGCAAATATTTTACCCTTACGGGTCAACCTGTGCATTGACAAATAGATAACTTACAGATATTATTATGAGAACACGCGTACTTTTACTGTCTGCCTTGCTGATGCTGAGTCTGGCGGGTTGGGCGGATGTATCCGTTGTCGGTCGTGTAGTGGACGCCTCTGGCGAACCGCTGATTGGCGTCAACATCCTTTTGCAAGGGACCACCACCGGCACGCTCACCAACATCGACGGTGAGTTTGCCATGGATGTACCCTCATCCTCGTCGGTTCTGGTTATTTCGTACATCGGTTACCAGACCAAGGAACTCAGTGCCGGCAACGGCAATCTTGGAGTTATCGCATTGGACGAGGTGGTGCAGGATATCGACGAGATTGTAGTAGTCGGTTACGGTGTACAGAAGAAATCTCACCTCACCGGTGCTGTCAGCAAATATTCCGACGACAATCTGGGCAATCAAGCCGTATCCCGTTTGGATCAGGCATTGCAGGGCAAGATAGCCGGTGTAAGCATCAACAATGTATCCAGTGAGGCCGGTGCAGCCCCTCAAGTTCGCGTTCGCGGTATGGGTTCTATCAGTGCCAGCAACGAACCGCTGATAGTAGTGGACGGCTATCCGATGTCCGACGGACTGAGTTTTATTGACATGAACGACGTCGAATCTATCGAGGTACTCAAGGATGCTTCGTCGGCAGCCATCTACGGTAGCCGCGGTGCCAACGGTGTTATTCTTATCACCACCAAGAGCGGAGATATACAGAAAGCCAAATATTCGGTCAAAGTCTATACGGGTTTCAAGCAGGCGTACAAGTTACACGACCTGATGGACTCACACGACTATGTCCGTATGCTGTACAACGAGGAGGCACTGGGCGGCGCCAGTCCCACATCGTCGGAAAAGGCGTGGCTGTCCATCGACAATCACACCGACTGGCAACGCGAGGCGCTGCGTAATGTAGCCAACATCACCAACGCACAGTTCTCCGTATCCGGCGGTAAGAAAGAGGCCAAATACTACATATCCGGCAGTTATACGGGTGATGACGGTATTATGATTCATTCGCGTTACGACAAGGTCAACGTCCGCGCCAAGGTCAATGCCACGCTGTCGAAGAACGTAGAGTTAGGAATTAATATTTCGCCGTCCTACACCCGTCGCGAGTCACCGGGAACGAACTTCATCGATTTCTACCGCACCTATTCCTGGCTGCCCGTACGCCACACCGAGGCTACGGCTGCACTGACGGGTCAGCCTGTTGGCAGTTATGCACACGGCAGACACTTCAACAACCTGGAATATACGGATATCGACGGCAACGTATTCACTGCATCGCCCTGGGGTACGAACAACAATAACCCTCGCTGCGTGATTGACAACGAGACACGATTCACCGAAGATTACCGCCTAAACACCTCGGCATATATCAACATCAAGTTCTGCGAGGGGCTTGTGTTCCGTTCGCAAGACGGTTTCTATGTTCAGTACCGCGACAACAACATCTACCACAACGCCAACGCCAAGAGCGACGGTGATGCCAACTACGGCCTATATACCAACCGTCTGCACACTGACCTGCTCAGCGAGAACACACTCACCTACAACGCCACGTGGGGCAAACATGAGTTCGGCGCCATGGCGGGATTCACAGCCAACAAGACATGGTTCCGCACAGCAGGTATCAAAGGCACAGCGTTCCCGACGGATTATATCAACACCATCAATGCCGCCACCGACATCGTAATTGAGGAGAACGACGGCACACGGCGCACCTATACGATGCGCGAGTCGGAGATGTTACTCTCCGTTCTGGCACGTGTCAACTACAGTTATGGCGGACGATACTTGGCGTCAATCAGTTTCCGCGCCGACGGCAGTTCGAAGTTCGGACCTGAGAACCAATGGGGATACTTCCCGTCCGTATCACTGGGTTGGCGTATGTCAGAGGAGCCGTGGATGAAAGATGTGGCTTGCATCAACCAACTCAAGTTCCGCGGCAGTTGGGGTGTGACGGGTAACAACGACATAGCCAACTATGCTGCCTACGACAAGCTATCTGCTGCCAATTATACCTTTGGTGTGAGCAACACGCTTACTCCGGGTCTGGCTAACACGAGCAGCGTACTCGGCAACCGGCGTATATCCTGGGAGCAGACCAACGAGTTCGATGTAGGTTTCGACCTCAGTATGTTCAAGACGCGCCTGAACCTGTCGGTGGATTACTACTACTCCATCACACGCAGCCTGCTCTTCCAGCAGCCGGCACTCGCCATCACGGGTTATACCAATTACTGGAACAACATCGGCAAGGTTCGCAACCAGGGTGTGGAGATTGAACTCAACACGTATAACATCAAGACCAAGAAGTTCGAATGGCAGACGCAGATCAACCTGTCCACCAACTCCAACCGTCTGCTTCAGTTAGGCGACGGCTCGGAGCGACTGCTCAGTTACGGTGAGCGCAACGAGGTGTATGTGGCTCAAGTGGGCGGGCCGTCTATCCAGTATTACGGCTACCGCACCGACGGTGTCTGGACCTCGCAGGAGGAGATTGACGCTTTCCTTGCCGGTCGTCCTGCCACGGATGTGTTCCTGGTCGGCAAGACTGTCGTCCCCGGCACGCTGAAGGTGGTGGACAAGGATAAGAACGGCATTATCGATGCCTACGACCGCGATGTATTAGGCAGCCCGTTCCCGACACTCAGTTGGGGTATGACCAACACGTTCACGTTCTACGGTTTCGACGTGTCGTTCATGCTACAGGGCGTGGCAGGTGTAACGGTGCTCAACGGCGATGCCTACTATCAGGAGACCAAGAAGATCAACAAGGCCTATACCACCAACCGCTTTATCTCGGCTGACCATCCGGGCGACGGACGCACGCCTACATTTGCCAACGGCAACGGTATGCAGTGGGAGTTGACCGATTACCTGTTGCAGAACGCTTCGTACGGTGCGCTCAAAGATGTGACTGTCGGCTACCGCTTCAACAAGAAACAACTCAGGCCTATCCGTCTGAATACGCTCCGTCTGTACTTCTCCGGTCAGAACCTGTTGTACGTATGGGGCAAGAGTTACAAGGGTATCAACCCCGAGGCACGTTACACATCCAATCAGTACAGTTCACCGCTGGTGGACGGTTACCAGCGCGGAGGATTCCCTATCCAGCGCACGTTCACCGTAGGATTGGAGATAGGATTCTGATAAATGGATAATCATAAATGGAAAGGATAAAGTTATGAAACGCAATATCAGTTATATCTTTTTGAGCGCAGTGCTGATGGTCTGCCTCATCGGTTGTGACCTGAAGATGCAGCCTATCTCCGAGATCGGCGACGGCAGTTTCTACAAGAGCACGTCGGATTTGAACGCCGCCGTGGTGGCTTGCTACAACGGATTGCAGAAACCTATGGAGTACGAATGGATGCTCACGGAGTTACGTTCCGACAATTCCCGTCTGCACACCTCTGCCACCACCTCGTCCGACCGGACCATGCAGCTTGACTTCGACCAATCGCGCACCTCAGCTACCAGCGAGCACGTATATAACTACTGGCGGGCAGTGTACCACAACATAGCACGTTGCAATGTTGTGCTCATGCACTTGGACGCCGCTACCGATGCTGACCTGCGCACACAGTATGAGGCGGAGGCACGGTTCATCCGCGCATACCATTACTTCAATCTCGTTCGGCTGTTCGGACCGGTGTTCATCGTCGATCGCCGGTTGGATGCTGTGTCGGCTCTCAACTACGAGCGCAGTGCGGTTGAAATGGTATATGAGTTCATCACCGCCGATTTGGATTTTGCCGTAGCCAACCTTCCTGCCGCCTACCCTGCCAACCAGGGCGGACGCGTCACGCAGTGGGCGGCCAAAGGCTTGCTTGCCAAGGTACGGATGACGCAAGGCTTGTACGATCAGGACACACGCGACCTGCTGGCGGACATCATCACCAACAGCGGGTTCAGTCTGCAGCCTACGTATGCCGCCGTGTTCGATATCAACAACGAGTTGAACTCCGAGATTATCTTCACCATCCGTTACACCTCTGGCGGTCTGGGTCTGGGCTCGCCGTTCGGCAACTGGTTTGCTCCGCTGCAGAGCGGCGCCAGCGTTATCAACGGCGACGGTAGCGGCTACAACTATCCCACCGACGATCTCGTATCGATGTACTCGTCGGCAGATACGCGCCGCGATGCCACGATTGCTCTGGATTATACCAACGACCGCGGACAAGTGGTTGACCGCCGGTATGTAACCAAGTATCTCTCGCCCGTTACGCTCAAGGGCGACGGCGACAAGGATTGGCCTATCCTCCGCTATGCGGATGTTCTGCTCCTGTATGCCGAAGTATTGAACGAGACGGAAGGTCCGGCAGCAGCATTGCCATACATCAATGCTACGCGTGAGCGCGCCGGACTGACGGATCTGACCGCTGCACAGGTGGCTAACAAACATCAGATGCGCATGGCTATCGAGCGCGAACGGCGACTCGAACTCGCCTACGAGAACCAGCGTTGGTTCGACCTGATTCGTACCAACCGTGTCATCGAAGTGATGACCGAACACTGGGCTACGGAGAACTACTACTCGTCCATCACCGCAGAGACAGGACCAATCGTTCTTAACGAGAGTCTGATCTTGCTGCCTATACCGCAGAAGGAGATTGATATACAACAAGGTATCACCCAAAACATCGGATATTGATATGAAAAAACATCTGTTCATATTAGGCTTGGCCGTCCTGCTGACGGCTTGCCAGGAGGAGACATATATCCAGAACTACGAGATCAAAGCGCCTGTGCTGAAGGAGTTCAGCCCCAAGCAGGGCGAAGTAGGTACGCAGATCACTATCACGGGTGAGAACCTGCAACGCGTGGACAGCGTGTTCATCGGCGATACGCCGGCACGAATCCGCTATCGCATCAGTGGCGAGAAACTTGTGGCAGAGGTTGTCAGCGGCAACCGGACAGGCAAACTGCGTATCCGTAACATCACCGGCAGCGTGGAGTCAGCCGAGGAGTTCACCGTACAGTATGCCGTGCCGGTTATCACCGACTGCCCTGACGAAGGTACGGTGAACGCACAGGTCGTGGTGGAAGGCAGCAATCTGCATTTTGTCAGTCAGGTGAAAGTCAACGATATGGATGCAACCATCATTGCCCAGCGGAAAGACGAATTGGTATTCAAAGTGCCGTTCGTGGAGTCGGAAGTGTCTGCCAACCTGCGGTTCACATATTTCGACGGCACGGAGTACAAGCAGACCGACGCACGGGCATTCACTATCCTGCTGGAGGCACCGGCTGTCACGTTCTGTCCGGCTTCGCTCACCAAATATACACCGGTCACGTTGCAAGGCGAACACCTGCGTCTGGTGGATGCTATGTATGTGGGCAGTGAGCCTGTACAGATCAAACTTCAGTCCGACGAGGAGATAACCTTCGATATGCCTACCAACTATTTCGGCGGCAATATGACCGGCGATCTGAAGGCGGTGTACTACGGCGTCAAAGAGGTAATCTTTGCCAAGGACTTCCAGGTCTATGCCGATCCCAACGAGCCCAGGTACTACCGCTACACCGATGTACTGCTCAGCGCTCGCGGTAACTACGGCGGTCTGGAGATGCCGTTCTTCGATGCCGAGAGCGGAACGGTTATTTCCAGTTGCGAGGCGGCGGCAAACATTCCGATTATCGATTTCCTGCTGTACGATCAGGCAGGTTATGTGCAACTCTACGGACCGCATAACGCAGCCAACACCGTCAAGAACTTCAAATGCGACGGCAAGACCATCGACCCGCAGGACGGCTCTTGGAACGCGTTCTACAACCCCGATGAAGGAATCGTCACCTGCTTCCGCGTACTCAAGCCCGAGAACGAGGCAGAGAAAGCTATCATCGATGCCTACGAGGCAGGTACTATCATTGAGTTGAACGAAGATTTCTTTGCCGGCGTGAGCGAGCCTTCCAGCAAGGCGCCGCGCGTCTATCGCTCGGCTAACGACGACGGCTACAGCAATTCGCACTTCTCGCTTGACAAGTATCCCTACGGCTGGGTGCGTAACTTCACCACCGGCAAGAACGGTATCATCAAGGTTACCGCTATGCCCAAGGAGGCTGTCAACGGACGAATCCCCGAACTGCAGTTTGATATAATCTGGAGCAAATAAGTTATGAATCGTATCTTTCTCATAGCCGCAGCAGCATGCCTGCTGCTTATGGCACCCGCCGATGCCGGCGCCAAGACCTACCGTTGCACCAAGGCAGCGGATGTAACCGGCAAGTTGCCTTCAGCCGTACCCGGTGACACGTTTGTCATGGCTAACGGTGATTACAAACTGGCGTGGTTCAAGCTCTCCTGTGTCGGCACGCCGGAGCAACCTATCGTTGTCATGGCGGAGAACCAGCGCGGAGCGCGCGTTGTAGGCAGCGGGTGTATTACCCTACTCAATGCCGCCTACATGGTGTTCGACGGTCTGGACTTCGATATGGCGGCTACCTCGTCGATCATGAAGTATCAGGGCGCTCACCACATACGCGTCACCAACTGCCGCTTCACCATGGCAATGGAGAAGGACGGACAGACATCCAAGTGGATCCTGGTGGGCGACATCTGGGAGAACGAGTCCTGCAGCAGCGGACATAACCGCTTTGACCACAACATCTTTGAGGACAAGCAGGACGGCGGTTCGCTCTTCGTGATCGACGGCTCACACGGCGGTGTGCCGCAGATCAGTGTACACGACACCATCGACCACAACATCTTCCGCCGTGTCGGACCGCGTGCATCCAACGAGAAGGAGACTATCCGTATCGGTGTGAGTGACCTCACCACGCAGTCAGCGTGGGCGGTGGTCGAGTACAACGAGTTTGAGGACTGCGACGGCGACCCCGAAGTTGTGTCCGTCAAGAGTTGCGACAATATAGTTCGTTACAACACCTTCCGCCGTTGTCTGGGTACGCTCTGTCTGCGTCAGGGTTTCCGCAACCGTGCCGAGGGCAACAAGTTCTACGGCGAGGGCAAGACGGCCGAGTTCGAGGAGCGGACCATCGGTTGCGGCGGCGTACGCGTGTACGGCAAGGATCATGTCATCACCGGCAACTACATGCAGGGCTTGACAGGCGACACCTGGGATGCCGGACTAACTATCACCAACGGCGACGCCACCAACTCCTCCACCAACTACTCGGCACACTTTTTGCCGGAGAATGTACAGATAACCGGCAACACACTTATCGACTGCAAGTCGGGTATAGAGATCGGTTACACCAACGGCGGCAAGTACAGCAAGAAACCTGTCAATTGCCTCATCTCCGGCAATACGCTCGTTCGCTCGCCCATCACTATCCATACGGCGATGAACGACAGTCAGGTAAAGATGGTGGACAACATCATCACCGACACCGATCCTGAGACGCAAGTCAGCAACAGTCCGTTGTCCGCACAACCGGATGTCACACGCGTGTTGCGCGACGGACGGGTGATGCTGCGCGTTGTCAGAGGCGGACAAGTACACTATATATCCATCAGCGGACAAACGATGTTTGTCGAATAATACTTCAACTTTATGAAGCGAATCCTAACCATAGCAGCCCTGATCACGGGCATAGCAGTCAGCAGCAGTGCTACAACGTACTACGTTCAGGATGCTGACAGTTTCAACGCACAGGCCAAGCGTGTGCAGGCAGGTGACTCTATCGTGCTTGCACCGGGTATATGGACCGATGTCCAACTCGTGCTCAAGCGCGCACCAGGCACCGAGGCACAACCCGTAACCGTTACCGTTGCTGAAAAGGGCAAGACCTTCCTGCAGGGATCGTCATCCATACGGTTCTCAGGCGAGTATGTGCATGTGTCCGGACTGGTGTTCCGCAACGGTGGCGAAGGTGTGCGCCATGTCATCGAGTTCCGCACCGGCAGCACCGATTATGCCAACCACTCCGTACTCAGCGAGTGCGTCATCCAGGACTACAACCCGCAGGACAAATCCGAGCAGAGCGATTGGGTCAGCCTGTGGGGTAAGAACAATACCGTGCAATACTGCTACTTCGGCGGCAAAGCCAACCAAGGCACAACCTTCATTGTCTGGCCTAACGACTCGCTCTCGCAGGAGAACCATCACCGCATCTACCGCAACTACTTCGGCTACCGCAAGCCGCTGGGCGCCAACGGTGGCGAGACGATGCGTATCGGCACGAGTCAGGTATCCAAGTCCAACTCGCAGACCATCGTTGAGGGAAACTACTTCGAGCACTGCGACGGTGAGGTGGAGATCGTATCCGTCAAGAGTTGCGAGAACCGCGTCATCAACAACACGTTCTACGAGTGCGAAGGCTCGGTTGTGCTGCGTCACGGTGACCGCAACGAGGTGTGCGGCAACCTGTTCCTCGGCAACGACAAGAAGCACACCGGCGGCGTACGTATAGTCAACGAGGGACAGTACGTTCACCACAACATCTTCTACAAACTGGCAGGCAAGGAGTTCCGTGCGGCGCTGAGTATCATGAACGGCATCTACGACACGCCGCTCAACGGCTACCATCAGGTCAAAGATGCACGTATCGAGAACAACACCTTCGTCAGTTGTGCTCATCCGTTTGAGTTGTGCGTGGGCAAAGGTTTCCGCGAACGCGATGCCAAGCCCGAACGCACCGTTATACGTAAGAACATGGTGTACTGCCCTACTGCGCAGGATATCGTTCAGGCGTACGACGAGGGCTATGATATAACCTTTGCCGACAATGTACTGTTCTCCGCTGCAGGTTTCGACCCTGCATCGGTCTCCACCGATGTGCAGACGGGCTTCTGGCGCGACCTGTTCATGCCCGCTACGGCTGACAAGTCTATCGGCGCTATGGCAGGCAGCGTGTTTGCCGACCCGGCATATATACCTGCTGCCAAAGATAACTGCGGACCGTCGTGGTACACGCCCACCGAGGCACAGGCTGTGCAAGTACAGCGCGAACCGAAGACCTGGCAACCCGAGCCGGGCGAGGAAGCACTCGCCAAGGCTATACGCAAGGCGCAGGCAGGCGATATCATCGAACTGGCGAAAGGCGACTATCTGATCACCAAGAAGGCGAAGATCACCTGCGACCTTACTATCCGTGCTGCCGAAGGTGCACAACCCGTGATACAGATTGCAGGTGACCAGAGTACCATCATAGGCTTTGAGATCGGCGGCAACGCACGGCTCACACTGGACGGACTGACTATCCGCGGTGACAAGGATGGCGAACCGCTCGCCAAGTACTGCTTCACCGCTGCCAAGGAGACGGCGTCGAACTACTGCCTCACCGTCAACCGCTGCGACATTTCCGGCTTCCTGGTTACGGACGGCGGAGCGGTGTTCAAGGCGTACAAGAACACCTTTGCCGACTCGATCATCATCCGCAACTCCCGCATCCATGACTGCTACCGCGGCTTGGCGCTGGCTGAGGAGAAGGAGGAGAAAGGTCTGTACAACGCCGAGGTGGTGGTGCTGTACAACACCGTCTTCCGCGCCATTGCACAGTGGGCTATCGATTACAACCGTCTGGGCAACGACGAATCCACCACGGGCGGCTCGCTCATAGTGGACCACTGCCTGTTCGACGAGGTGAACGACCGCGACGACCAGACTATCCTCCGCCAGAAAGGCATCAAGCAGGTCAGCATCACCAACTCGCTGTTCATCAACTCGTCCGCCAAGTGGGCAGCACGTATGGTGGGCGTGGGTCAGCAGGCTGCCAACTGCGGCATCTACCTGTGCGGACCGATCGGCACACAGGCAGGAGGCAAGGCGACGGATATGGTTACCAAGAAACCTGTCTTCCTCAAGAAGTCCGACCTGGCTGCACCCAAATCGCCGATGGCAGGTGCCGCTACCGACGGCAAGGATATAGGTATCATCCCATAACAGGCTACTATGCGCAGAGGTTTAGGCATTATCTGTCTGCTATGTTGCAGTCTGACGCTGATGGCGTGGCAGAGCGCCCTGCTTACCGTGCAGGACAATACGCTCGTCTATCACCCCGATGCCGACGGCTTTGTGCTGCCGGATTTCAGCCATGCAGGGTATATGGGCGGCGACGGACAGATACCCGATGTACCTACCGTCAGCACCATCTCTCCGGTGACGGGTGACAACACCGCACATATCCAGGCGGCTGTCGATGCTGTCGGCAAACTGCCGCTGGTGAACGGCATACGCGGTGCGTTGCTGCTCAGTGCCGGCACGTATGAGATTCGGGGCACGGTCAACGTGCCGTACGACGGCGTGGTGCTGCGCGGCGAGTCAGGCACCGTACTGCGCGCCACAGGCGACACACCGCATCAGCGCGACGTGCTTGTTGTAGGGGCAAGCAGCAGGATATGGGGCGGATCGGAGCGAAGCAACACCAGGCAGTATATAACCGACAATATCGTCCATCCGGGCGCAATGACCGTTACCGTGGCTAACGCCTCGGGGTACTCGGTCGGACAGCAGATCATCATCTTCCACCCCTGCTCGGCTTCATGGCTTGCCGCTATCAATTACGGCGGCGTGCCCTATCCCGATCCGTCGGCACCGTCCGATCCTGACGAACGATGGACCGAAGGGCAGTATCCCGTATCCTACCACCGCTACATCACCGCTGTCAGCGGCAACACGATCACGCTGGATGCACCCGTGTTCTACTCGCTCAACAAGAGTCTGGCCAAGTCGTACATCTATGTGCCGAACATGAGCGGCACCGTTTACGGTTCGGGTATCGAGAATCTCACTATCGAGATCATCAGTGCCGGCGGCGAGGATGAGAACCATGCCTGGAACGCCGTGCGCTTCCGCAGCATCGAGAACGCCTGGGCTACCGATTGTACATTCAGCGGTTTCGGGCAGTCGGGTATCGTTACAGAGGCGTGCCGGCGCAGTTCGTTCCTGCGTTGCAAAGCCGTCGATCCCGTAGGCATAACCACAGGCGAGCGGAAGTATAACTTCAATACCTACCTGTACTCCCAACTCAACCTCTTTGCCGACTGCTATGCACGTGCCGGCAGACACAACTACATCTCCAACGGCACGTCCGGCACGTCCGGCAACGTGTTCCTGAACTGCATCTCCGACGGCGCGCTCAGTGTCAACGAGGGTCACCGCGGCTGGACGCAGGGTATGCTCTACGACAATCACCGCGACATCAACATGACGCGCCCGTTCACGCTCGGGCTGTACAACCGCGTGGCTATGGGTACGGGTCACGGTTGGGCTGCCGTGCAGTCGGTGTTGTGGAACTGCGATGTCGATGCCTCCTACGGCACCATCGGACTGCAACAACCGCCTACGGCGCAGAACTATGCCATAGGCTGCATGGCGAAGAAGATCACCGGCAACCCTGTCAGCGCATCGGACTTCACGATCGGCTATGTCGAGGGCAGAAACAAGTCCGGACTCGAGCCTCGCTCGCTCTACCTCGCCCAACTCGCTGCACGCCACGGCACGACGCCTACCGAACTTGTTCCGGCTCCCGCTGCCGAACTGCTATGCGTGGCGGGAAACGCCATCACTGCACTGACCGACATCCGCCGACTCATGATCTACTCGCCCGACGGCAAACTGCTCTATTCCGCTGCCGACGTACGGGCAAACCGCGTGCTGACGATTGATGCGGGTATTCGTGGCATAGTTTTTGCCCATGTTGTTTGTGATAACTTATCCATTGTACAGAAAATTGTATTATGAAGAAACTTTTGCTCACCGCTCTGCTTACCGCCGTCATATTGCCGCTGATGGCTACGTCCTATGTGTGGGACCGCCAGAAGATGGAGTTGTACCGCACTCAGCCCAACGAACATGTGGCTGCTGCTATCAAGGGTATTATACGCGATGCCGACAAGAAACTGGCTGACCCCATACCCGACATAACCGACAAGACGCACGTGGCGCCCAGCGGCGACAAACATGACTACTTCAGCATGGCGCGGTACTGGTGGCCTAACCCTAAGACCGCCGACCACCTGCCGTATATCCGTCAGGACGGCAAGGTCAATCCCGAGACCGAGGATCTGGACCGCCGCACGCTCGATGCGATGGAGAAGATGCTAACCGTTTATGCGCTGGCATATTTCTACTCCGGCAACGAGTCTTACGCACAGAAGGGCTGGGAGATTCTGCGCACATGGTTCGTTGACCGCAAGACCCGCATGAACCCCTCTCTGCGGTACAGTCAGGTGCGTTTGGGGCATAACAACAACCAGGGCAGCAACTCCGGACTGCTGGACGGCTATTCCTTCCTCATCGTACCCGATGCTGTGGATATACTCTCGGCGTCCAAAAGCGCCAAACAGAAGGATATAGCCGCCATACGCCAGTGGTTCACGGATTACCTCGAATGGATGCTCACATCGCCGCAGGGCGTTAAGGAGGATGTGGCGGAGAACAACCACGGCACCGCCTACCATATACAGGTTGCCGTCTATGCACTGTTTGTCGGCAACGACTCCGTTGCGCAGCCGTATCTCAACAGTTTCGTTGAGCGGCGTATCGTGCCGCAGGTTGAACTCGACGGACGGCAGCCCAAGGAACTTGTTCGTACGCGAGGCTACGGCTACAGTTGCTATAACCTCAAGCACTACCTCGACATGATGGATATCTGCCGCCTGCAGGGTATTGACCTGCTCGCGCACCCCGATATGCAGAACCGCATAGCCAAGGCTATCGATTTTCTCACGCCTTATCTGGGCAGACCTGTATCCGCCTGGCCGTTCCAGCAGATCGCGCAGTGGGAGAAGGAGCAGCAGAACCTCTGCTGGGTGCTCTACCGCGCCAATGCCTATTTCCCCGACAAGGGATATATGCAACTCTTCGACACCTACAACACCGCCAAACCCTCCACGCGTTACTATCTGGTGTATTGACGCGTTTTCGATTATAACATAAATAACGCACAACGCCGTGCACAAAGAGCAGTCTCGCTTCATTGCGCGGCTGCTCTTTGTGCGCCTACAGCCGTTTTGAGGCGTCATAGCTCTCAATAGTCTTACTCTGTATGATCACGGTGGTGTCACCGCGTTTGACGCTGCTGCTGGTCGTGGTGACGGTGCGGGTGACGTTGCAGGAGGTCAGCATCACCGAGAGACCGATCGCCAGGGCGGTGAGCAATGTCAGGAGGATTTGTTTTACGTACTTTTTCATTGTGCTGAGTTTTTAGTGTTTTTGTTCTGTACGGATCTTACGGATTTTACGGATATTTTTGTTCGAACACGGATTTTCACGGAGTGTCACGGAATCTCTGTTCATCTGTATCCGTGTAATCCGTGCGATCCGTACAGAACCATCAGAACCTCCGTTTAGCCGTCGATCTCGGCTGCACAGATGTGCCAGAGGTACTGGTAGAAGGTCTTGTAACCGGTGTCCTTTTGAGCATTGAATGCCTCAAGGTCGGCGGCAATGGTTGAGAGGTTCTTTTTACGGATCTGCGTAGCCTTACAGATAGCTCCAAATCGCTGGCGTTGTGCGCGCTCGTCGGCGCTGACAGGCGTCGAACGTTTGTACGCATCGGGACGCTTGGAGTAGATGCGCTGGCAGTTAGGGTTAGTGGTCGGTGCGACACGGTGAACTGCAACG
>Ga0310694_10001961_pt1 | contig 22062 bp, 20 predicted proteins | sample 174DNAGHGhighgp2_FD_203884 | JGI IMG/M metagenome (GOLD analysis project Ga0310694, IMG submission 203884) | Sheep rumen microbial communities from Palmerston North, Manawatu-Wanganui, New Zealand - 1742 DNA GHGhigh gp2 (v2) (version 2) | ecosystem: Host-associated > Mammals > Digestive system... | reverse complement strand
CCTGGGCCAGAACGCAATAAACAAAGGCGATTCCAAGACCACATATGGCACGGGAAGCTTCACTTTGATGAACCTTGGAACAGAGCCCGTATTCTCCAAGAACGGACTTCTTACATCGTGCGCATGGTCCATAAAAGGTGTCACGAATTACGCTCTTGAAGGAAGCATCTTCCAGGCAGGTTCCGTAATAAGCTGGCTTAAGGACGAGCTGGGATTTATCAATACGCCTGCTGAGTGTGACGATATCTGCAATTCCATTGAAGATGCCGGCGGAGTATATCTTGTTCCCGCATTCACCGGTTTGGGCGCACCTTACTGGAAACCCGATGCGAGAGGTATTCTCACGGGCCTTACAAGAGGCACCGGAAGAGCCCAGATCGTAAGGGCCGGAGTGGAATCCATCGCTTATCAGGTTACTGAACTTGTTAACCTCATGACTGACGATACAGGCATAAAAGCAGGCCAGATGAAGGTTGACGGAGGCGTCTGCGCAAGTTCGTTCCTGATGCAGCTCCAGTCAGATCTCCTCGGCGTAAAGATCTCCAGAGCGTTAAGCGATGAGATGACTGCCATGGGCGCAGGACTTGCAGCAGGAATTCAGGCTGGTATATTTGATTCCGTCGAATCAACAGGCAGGTTCTATCAGGCAGGTGCTTCATATGAGCCTAACATGTCTGCTTTTGAAGTATCCGAGAAGATGGAGGGTTACCGTTCTGCCGTAAGAGCAACGCTTCTTTCAGGCAACGACTGATCTAATGGTTCAGGTTTACATAGTTTTCTTCAAGATATTTGTTTTTCTGGCTTTGGGCTTTGTCTTAAACAAGACCAAGGTCATTGACGGGAATGCTGAAAAGGCATTATCCAAGATCCTTCTGACGGCCGTGCTGCCGTTCATGATATTGAATTCGAGCCAGCACACATATTCAAATGAAGCGGTAAACGGCATGATAACATGCGCCGCATTCGGTATCGGATACTATGCCCTCACCCTTATCGTGATGAGGCTTTCCCTGAAGAAAGCAAAGATGCCGGAAGACGAGCGCAGGATAATGGTCACATGTACCGTGTTTGCAAATACGGGATTTGTAGGTTTCCCGCTTATGGAAGCTCTTTACGGCAAATACGGTCTGCTTCTGGCTGCCGTATATAATCTTTGCTATAACCTGTTTTTCTATACTTACGCGGTTTATCTGTTCTCGAAAAAGCCGAAATTTAAGCTTTTGGAGATCTTTAAGAACCCTGTATCCGTTGCATCTATCCTTGCTATCGTTCTTTTCGTAATTCCGTGGAGAATGCCAGGCTTTGTAAGCGATACATTTAAGCTCATAGGCGACATGACAGTTCCTATGTCCATGATGGTAATGGGTTCAATGCTCGCCGGTGTTAAGATAAAGAAGCTCTTAACGGATAAAAGAGGATATATTGTATCTGCATTAAGACTTATGATCCTTCCCGCAGTCGTAATGGGAGCAGTCTTTGCAGTATCTTTGATCGTACCGATGGGCGCTGAGACAAAGAGCGTTATCGTTCTGATGTGCGCTTTGCCCTGCGGATCAATGAATGTAATATATTCGGAGAATCACGATGTCGCACCGCACTTCTGTGCACGCACGGTATCGCTCTCGATGATATTCATGCTGGTTACCCTCATGTTCTGGACATGGGCGGTCACGGCGGTATTCTGATAAATGAGGTATGGGAAATGAGTGAGAATTCAAACAAGATTGAAAGGATCGAGAATGAGAAACTGGTAGAGCTTCTGGGAAAGATCCGCCAGGACAGTTCAGAAGATAACATGATCGCAGTGCTTAAAGAGGCTGCCGTTGCAAAGTTCCTCGTTCCCGTTGACGGAACGGAGGGAAGCTACAGCTTCCATGCGGTAAGTGATTCCAAGGGCCTTAAATACATGGTCGTATACTGCGATTCAGACAGTTTCGAAGTTGCCTTTGAGAATAAAAAGGAACCGCAGAACGGTGTAGTTGCCGGCTTTGCGGATCTTATCGACGTTGTTATGGCGCCCAAGATGGGACTTTCGGGCTTTGTCATCAATCCCGGTTCGGAGGAAGTGCTCTTCGGCAAGGATATGATCAAGATGATCGCTGCCCAGATGGGTATCGGCGGTGACGGCACTGCAAAGGTCGGCGAGCCCGACAAATATCCGCCGGAACTGAAGAACGCGCTTAACGGATATCTTCAGATCGAACCGACAGTATCGGATATCTGGGTAAGACTCATGAGGGAGAACGGCACTGACCGTCTTATCTGGCTCATCGTGGCTGATGCAGAGGGCGAGGGCGAACCCCTTAAATACACCCTTGATAACTTAAGAAAGTACTGTCTTCCTTATCTCGACAACATGGATGCCATGGTAGTCTCGAGCAAAGAGGACTTTGCACAGAAAGTAATTGAAGGCGTTAAGCCCTTTGTAACAAGGAACGACGGCTGACATGAGCAGGGGAAAGACCGGCCTTATAGTCCTTGTGCTGATAGCGGCGATGTTTTTCCTGTTCATCGCCATTCTTTTCGGCTCAAGCACCAAAAGACAGGGCGTAATCGACAGAAAAGCATCTCTTGATGCCAGGCTTGATGCTATAGCGAAGGAAGACATCACCATTTACTGGATCGGTGATGCTCCTCCGGCTGAAATGGAGCATTTGTTACCCGTAATAAAGATCCTTCCGCCTGAAAGCGTTTCTAAAGATACGCTTCCCGTAAAGAGTACCACTTTTCATTTTACGGAGCGCAATGAGGCGGGAGTCGTAGTCAACGAGGATATTCCCAGAGAATACTCAAAATACATGGTCATAGTCATTTCGGGCAATCCGATGCTCTCATCAGATGCAAAGAGTGCACTTCTTGACTGCGCATCCCAAAACGGCGTTCCCGTTATTGCCATCGGTGATGAGGCTTCTGAACTTTTAGGAGAAGTCTTATCCTACAGAAGATTCAAAAAAGGTCCCGGAAGCTCACTGCTTTACAGTCTGGGAAGCATCAGATACAAAGAAAACCCTCTTCCTGAAGAAGCTGTGAAGGCCGGCGGCATGGATCTTTCCGAAGCTTTGCCTGATGTTATTTATCTTGTGACAGGTCTTACTCCTGCAGCAGAAGAGACTGCTTCTTCCGAGGTCCCGTCGGAGACCTGATCCTCTATTCCGGCAGATATAAAACAAGAAGTCAAACTGCCTCATTTTTCCAGGTCAAAATGTCCTTAAAAAGTGCAAAAATCAAGCCTTTTTGGTTTGACACGAAATTGTAATAATTATAATATATGAAGGTGTTTTAAATCCGATTTGGAGGTGGTTCGTATCCGCGCTTTAGAAGAAAGGATCCTTACCGAAGGCCAGATTCTGCCGGGTGAAGTCCTCAAAGTAGGCAGCTTCCTGAACCAGCAGATCGACACCAGGCTCCTTAAGGATATGGGCGAGGAAATCGCCAGGCTTTTTTCCTGTAACAATGTTACAAAGGTTTTAACCATTGAGTCTTCGGGCATCGCGCTCGCTTATTCGGCTGCGGTCGCAATGGGCGTTCCGATGGTATTTGCGAAGAAGCATAAGAGCAGTAATCTTGCCGGCAACATCCTCACATCCAAGGTTTTTTCCTACACACATCAGCAGACATACGACATCATGGTGTCGGGCGATTACATCAAAAGCGGTGACACGATCCTCATCGTCGATGATTTCCTTGCCATGGGAAATGCGCTTAACGGACTGATCGATATAGTGGGTCAGGCAGGAGCCACTCTTGCCGGCTGTGCCACGGCTATCGAGAAGGGCTTTCAGGGCGGCGGTGACGCTTTGAGGGCAAAGGGGATAAGAGTCGAGTCGTTGGCGATCATTGAGAAGATGACCGATGACTCATTGGAGTTCAGGCCACAGTAATCCTGGACAAACTGATTTTTGATATGCAATTTTGGCATATAACATTTTTGAACGGAGGCAGTTTATGAAAAAACTCATTTCGATGTTGGTAACTGCTGCGCTTGCAGTTACTTCTGTCTTTGCTCTTGCAGGCTGTGATTCAGCTAAGGGCAAGGAAGCATCTTTCAAGGTAGGTGCTATTTACATCAACAGCCAGAACGACACATCAGGTTATACTTATGCGCATCATCATGGTATTACCGAAGGTATGAAGAAGGTAGGACTCGATCCTGCAAAGGACCTCTACATCGTAGACAATGTACCTGAGGACGATGAGAAGGTTAAGCAGGCTATCGACCAGCTCGCAGGTAACGGCTGCAACATCATCTTCGGTATCAGCTTCGGTTACATCAATGCATTCGAAGCTAAGGCAAAGGAATATCCGGACATCATCTTCTCACACGCTACCGGTTATCTTTCAAACGACAAGAACTTCAATAACTATTTCGGAAGGATCTATCAGGCACGTTACCTCGCAGGTATCGCAGCAGGTTACAAGTCTCTCGAATTAGGCAACAACAATATCGGTTATGTATCCGCATGGGGTACGGAATATGCTGAAACATGTTCAGGTATCAACTCATTCGCAATGGGATGCATTGCTGTTAACCCTGATGCAAAGATCAGCGTTTATGAGATCTCCACATGGGGCGATCAGCAGCTCGAAAGACAGGCAGCTGAGACATTGATCGACACATACGGATGCTGCGTAATCGCTCAGCACTGCGACTCCGCTCAGCCTCAGATCGTTGCAAACGAGAAGGGTGTATTCGGATGCGGATACAACTCTGACATGACAGCTGAAGCTCCCAAGGCTCACCTTACAGCACCTGTATGGAACTGGGATGTTTACTATGCAACAGCCATGAAGGCTGCTATGGAAGATCCGGCTAACTTCATGACAAAGGTCGGCAACTACTATGAAGGTCTCAGCGCAGGCTTCGTTGACGTTTCACCCATTTCCGGTAACTGCACAGCAGAGACAAAGGAAGCCATCGATCTTGCGAAGAAGCTCATGACTTCAGGCGATTGGGATGTATTCTCCGGCGTTAAGCTCTCATTCTCCGGTGCTGCAGGTTCTGTAGCAGTTGCAAAGACAGATGCAGCTCTTAAGACAAACGACGGCACTGAGATCGTTGCTGCAGGCGGCAAGTCCGTTGATGACAGTGTCATCCAGGGTTCAATGAACTACTACGTTGAAGGCGTTACTCAGGTTAACTGATAACTAAAACTTGTTTTTAAGGGGTGTTTTATGGAATATGCCATAGAGCTAAAGGGAATAACTAAAAGCTTCGGCCCTGTGGCGGCCAATAAAAACATCAATCTGGCTCTTGCCAAGGGTGAGATACTTGCCCTTTTAGGTGAGAACGGATCAGGAAAAACGACACTTATGAACATGCTGTCGGGCATCTATATGCCCGACAGCGGTTCTATTTTTATCGACGGAAAAAAGGCGCAGATAAATTCGCCTGAAGATTCCGGCAAACTGGGAATAGGAATGGTACACCAGCACTTCAAGCTGGTAGAGCGTTTTACAGCGCTCGAGAATATCAGGATAGGAATGAGAAGCGAGGGACGTTTTCTGCATGGCAAGGACGTCCGCAAAAAGATAGAAGATACAGCCGCTAAGTTCGGCTTTGACATAGATCTGGATAAGGTTGTCGCCAATATGGCGGTATCCGAAAAGCAGACTTTGGAGATCCTTAAAGTCCTTTGCTACGGTGCAAAGATAATCATCCTGGATGAGCCTACCGCGGTTCTTACAGTTCAGGAAATAGACCGTCTTTTCGACGTGCTCCGCAATATGAAGGAAGAGGGTCACTCGATAATAATCATCACACATAAGCTTAATGAGGTCATGGCGATATCAGACCGTGTCGCAGTATTAAGACACGGTGAATACATCGATACCGTAAAGACTTCTGAGACAAATGAGAAAGAGCTCACAGAGCTCATGGTAGGACGCAAGATCGAGCTTAACATCGACCGTCCGGTTGTTGAGAAAACACATCCTCTTCTTGAGATAAGAGATCTCACGGTCAAGAACGATGAGGGCGCTGTTGCGATCGACCACATCAATTTCTATATACGAGGCGGAGAGATGCTCGGCGTTGCAGGCATTGCGGGATCAGGTCAGAAGGAACTCTGCGAAGCTATCGCAGGCCTGCGCAAGATCGAATCCGGTCAGATGATCCACGAGGGAGAGAGCATCGTCGGAATGTCGCCGAAGAAGATCTTAGAGCACGGCATTTCAATGAGTTTTATTCCTGAAGACAGACTCGGAATGGGTCTCGCGCCGTCTTTATCCATTACGGATAACATGATCCTAAAAAACTACAATGAGTCAAAGGGCATTTTCGTAGACCGTGCAAGCGCACGAAAGGAAGCTGCTGAAGTCATTGAAAGACTCGAAGTCGTAACGCCTTCCACTGAGACTCCGGTAAGAAGACTTTCCGGCGGTAACGTTCAGAAGGTATTGCTCGGACGTGAGATCAAATCAGGTCCGAATGTCCTCATCACCGCTTACCCTGTAAGAGGTCTTGATATTAATTCCTCATACACGATCTATAACATTTTAAACGAGCAGAAAAAGAACGGCGTCGGCATCCTTTTTGTCGGTGAGGATCTTGATGTAATGCTCGCGCTCTGTGACAAGATCATGGTCATCTGCCATGGAAAACTCCAGGGTGTCGTAAACAGCGATCACACGACAAAGGAAGAGCTCGGACTCATGATGACGGGTACTATCAATATCGTAAACAAGGAAGGCAAGACCGACGGTATTGCTAAAGATTCAGCTTTTACAGATGAGGAGGTTAAAGCCTAATGAAAAAGTATCATCTGGTCAGAAGAGCTGATGCGCAGCTTAAGAGAACGCTTATATTCTATGCGGTCGGAATACTTGTATCGCTCCTTATCGGCGCGGTGATCCTTGCAGTCTTAAAGATCAATCCGCTGGATTATTACGGCAAGATGTTCACAATAGGACTTGTCGGAAACAGGTACGGTTACAGGAGTATTGAAGGTCTTCTTAAGATCTTTGTTCCTCTCCTTATCACATCACTTGCCTTAAGCCTTTCATTCAAGATGCGCTTCTGGAATATCGGAGGCGAAGGTGAGTTTATTATCGGTGCGATCATGGCATCCATCGTCGCGTTCAACAGTGAGGGAATGCCTAATTTCGTAACTGTCCTGCTCATGTGCCTTGCAGCGATGATTTCGAGCGGAATAATCGGTATCGCAATAGCTGCGCTGAAGGTAAAGTTCAATACAAATGAGACACTTATGACGCTCATGATCAACTACATCATGCTCTACGTCATCAGATATATCGGTGAGACAAAAGCCGACTGGAATTTCTTCTTAAGAGAGGATTCCGAAAGACCTAAATTCGGCACATTCCCTGACTCTGCAGTCATGACGGGAATCCCGATCGGACCGTTCAAGCTTCTCTGGTCGGTAATCATTGCGGTTCTTCTTACCGTAATCATCTATGTCTACCTTAAGTACACAAAGCAGGGCTATGAGATCTCTGTCGTAGGTGACAGCAGCGCTACTGCAAAATATGCAGGAATGAGTGTAGGAAAGATCGTGTTAAGAACGATGTTCATTTCCTCTGCAATGATCGGTCTTGCAGCTGCACTTACGGTATCGGCATCAGGCACGGTATCTGACACTGTAACCAATAACGTAGGATGGACGGGAATCATCGTCGCATGGCTTTCAAAACTCAGCGTTCCCGCGGTATTCGTAACGGCGATCCTCATTTCAATTCTGCAGTACGGATGCCAGGCTGCAGCAACACAGTATCCTGCTATCGACAGCAATTTCGCAGACCTTTTGCAGGGCATCATACTGTTCTCAGTATTAGTCGCTGACTTTGCCGCAAACTTCAAGATCGTAAAAAAGGAGGAAGCAAAAAATGCTTGATGTAATTACATTGTTCCTCTTTAACATAATCGTATACAACATCCCGCTCTTATACGGCACGACTGGTGAGATAATGATCGAAAAATCCGGATCTCTTAACCTCGGTGTTGAAGGTACCATGGCTATTGGTGCCGTTGCAGGATACCTCGTCGGAATCAAGGCAGACAATCTTTTTGTCGCATGTCTCGTAAGCTTTATCGCATCAGGACTTGTAGGTCTTCTGTTCTCATTCTTAACGGTAACTCTTCAGGCGAACCAGAATGTAACAGGTCTTACGATCACCACATTCGGTGTTGCTTTCTATTACTTCATCGGCAACGCTCTCGCAAACAGCCCGAGCGGCTGGCCCAGACTCAGCGGCACAAAGCTTGATCTTCAGTCACAGCCTTTGGAGATTCCGCTTCTTTCAAAGATACCTTTCGTTGGACAGGCTCTGTTCTCACACGGAATACTTGTATACCTTGGTGTCATCATCGCGATCCTTATGTGGCTTTATTTCAAGAAGACCGTACCCGGATTAAAACTCCGCGCCATTGGTGAGAACCCCGGTGCTGCAGACTCTCTCGGCGTTAATGTCACATTCTACAAATATGCACACATCATAATCGGTTCCGGCATCATGGGTATCGGCGGACTTTACATGGGTCTTAACATGGGCGGTACGTTTGAGGGTTCAAACTGCTGGATCAACGGTTACGGCTGGATTTCGATCGCACTCGTTATTTTCGCGAACTGGAGCCCTGCGAAAGCTCTGCTCGGTACGCTCATCTTCGGTTTCTTCAACACTCTGCGTGTTCAGAATGCAGCCCTTGCTTACGCATTCCCTGATGCATTGGGCTGGCTCACGAAGATCCCGTCACACTTCTTCTCGGCATTGCCGTTCATCATAACGCTTATCGTTCTTATCATGAGTTCTCTTTCATCCAAGAAAAAGAGCGGTGAACCTCAGGCTATCGGACGCAATTACTATAGAGAAGACAGATAAAGAAAAGGGGTATTTATGTACAACATCCGCAAACTCACAGATGACCTTACATGGATCGGCGTAAGTGACCGCAAGATCGCCAAGTTCGAGAAGGTCTATAAGCTCAATTCAGGAATGAATTACAATTCATATTTTTTGGATGACGGAGCGACGGTCCTTTTTGATACGGTCGACAGGGAAGTGGCAGATACGTTTTTCGATAATCTTGAGCACTGTCTTAACGGACGTGATCTTGACTATATCGTCATCCATCACATGGAGCCTGACCATTCCGCAACGCTTGCAACGGTTCTCGATCTGTACAAGAGCGCAAAGATAATCCTCAACGCGAAGACTCTGCAGTTCCTTTCGCAGTTCTTCCCAGGAAAGGATTATTCGGAAAGAGCAGTCGTTGTTAAAGACGGTGATGAGATGGAACTCGGGAACCATACGTTCAAGTTCGTTTTCGCACCGATGGTTCACTGGCCTGAGGTCATGATGAGCTTTGACGAGACAGAGGGAACACTCTTTTCTGCTGATGCTTTCGGAAGCTACGGTGCAATAAACGGCTCGATCTTTGCAGACGGTAAGGATTTTGATACCGATCTTAAGAATGAGGCACGACGTTACTATACGAACATCGTCGGCAAGTACGGAATGCAGACGACAGGCGCGATCAATAAATTAGCTGCTTACGACATAAAGATGATCTGTCCTTTGCATTCTTATGTATGGAGAAAAGATCTCGATAAGATCATCGGCTGCTACAAGACATGGGGTTCATACACTCCTGAGGAAAAGGGTGTGTTCATTCTTGTCGGTTCCATTTACGGACATACAGCAAATGCTGCTGAAGTCCTCATGACTGAGCTTGATAAGAGGGGAATCGATTCCGTTATCCTCGATGCATCTGCAGCGGATATCTCGGATATCATCGCCATGGCTTTCAAATACAGCCACATCGCAATAGCTTCAGCCACTTACAATAACGGCATCTATTCTCCCGTGGAGCATGCCGTAAAAGAGCTTGCTGCACATGGTATCGCAGGCAGGTCTTTCTCCGTGATCGAGAACGGAACCTGGGCTCCGAGCGCTGCCAAAAATATATTTGCTATAATAGAAGGTCTGAAGAACTGTAAAGTTACCGGTGAGACGGTAACGGTCAAGTCAGCAGGTAATGACGGCACCATGCAGAGCATTGAAGCTCTTGCGGATGCCATTAAGGAAGATATTGGAAACATTTAAGGATAAGTGAGGTAGAAAAATGCATTGTCCGAATTGTGGAAAAGAACTTAAAGAAAATCAGAAGTTTTGCGGTGGATGCGGCAGCGACGTTTCACAAGTTTGGAATCTGGAAGTGCCTGCACCTGCAGAACCCAAAGCAGAAGTAAAACCTGAAGAGCCTGCTCCTGTTGCAGAAGCTCCTGCACAGTCAGCTATGCCCCTGCCGATTGCAGCACAGCTCGCCCAGGCCACAGCTCAGGGCCCCGCAGCTCCTGCACCTGTTCCGGTAGAAGCAGCGCCTGCACCTGCACCCGCACCAGTAACAGCAACACCTGCGCCTGCTCCGGCTCCCGCGCCCGCTCCTGTTTCAGCAGCACCTGCACCCGCTCCGGCTCCCGCACCTGCACCTGTAGCAGCAGCTCCTGCACCTGCTCCGGTACAGAACGAGTCCGCATTCGGTCCCATCGGAACACCTATGCCGGCAGCTCCTGTTGCTCCCGCAGCTCAGACTGGCAATGAGCCTCCGAAGAAAAAGAAGAGCAAGGCAGGTCTTATTATCGGCCTTTCAGTCGGTGGTTTTATCCTTCTTGCAGCTATTGTCGTTGGTATCGTTTTCGCTGTCAGAAGCATAGCAACACCTGATCCTACGCATACAAAGAAAACAACAGAAACAGAGGAGACAGATCCTACAACACCTGTTGTCGACAAGGCCGAAAGAACTGTCATGGTATATGCGATCGGTACAGACCTTGAGTCAAACGGCGCAAACCTTTCCGCAGACGTTAAGGAAATGATGGCAGCACAGCCCGGCGAGAAGGTAAATATCGTTCTCCAGTCAGGCGGATGCAAGAATTTCCAGAATACATACATGCAGGACGGAGCCTGCCAGCGTTTCGCAATCCAGAACGGCAACATCAAGGAGCTCGCAAACCTTGGCGATGTCAGCATGGTAGAGCAGAACACTCTTCAGGACTTCATCAAGTTTGCAAAAGAGAAGTATCCGGCTGAGCACTACATTCTTGTAATGTGGGATCACGGCGGCGGAGTTCCTCTCGGCTTCGGTCAGGATGAGCTTCACGAAGGCAAGCTTACCGAGATCGAGATCGCTGAAGCTATCAAGAACAGTGATATCCAATTCGAAACGATCATATTCAATGCGTGTCTCATGGGTTCTTTGGAAGTCGCAAAGGCACTCGATCCTTACACGGAATACATCGTTGCAGCAGAGAGCCCTACATGGGGAAGTGCTTACTATGATGTAGGTATCAACTACACGAATTTCCTTAACTATATCGGTAAGGATTTCAAGGGTACGGCTAAGGATTACAGCGAGTACATCGTAAGAGATTACATGGACAACATCGAAGCTACTCAGAAAGCTACCGGATATTACGGTATCGATACCTGCATGTCCGCGATCGATACTGATAACGTCAATGAAGTTCTCGAAGCTTACGAAAAGTTCATTGCAGCTCTTGATAAGAGAGTCTTTGCAAACAGCAACGGCTATGCTGAATATGTCCAGCTCAGAGAAGCATGCGGTTCCTTTGAGTCCACTGACTCTGTTGACCTTACGACTCTCGCAAACAAGTATCTTAACTGCGGCGACAAGGAAATCGAGCAGGCAGCAAGCAAGCTCATCAACGAAGTCGGAAACTGCGTTTTCACAGAGAGCAATAACTCATACACATATGCTCACGGCATGACAACATATGCGCCTTATCTCTATCCCCAGTATTACGATCAGGCGAGAGTCACATTCAAGACACTTGGTTACCACGATACGACTATCGTTTTCTACGACAAGTTCGTAAGTAAGGAACTTTACATCCTCAACATGACAAGTTCTGCAGGCGACTGGTATGTAAAGCCTTCAGATGCAGGAGAGATCAAGTCCGGTAATGTCTATGATATTTCCAACCTCGTTGTTAACATGGGCAGCTATGAAGCCATCAAGCTCGAAGCAGATGACTGGAAGATCATCCGTGAAGTCAAGGTAACTCTTGCTTACATGCTGCCGGAGGAAAAGAATAAGATTTTCTATCTCGGTTCCGACAACCAGTATGAGGTCGATAAGAATAATTACATCATCCTTGAGAACCCGACGAAGTGGGTATACTTCACCAACTTCGGATTCGTTACATGCGAGTGCCTTAAGTATGAGGTCGCAGCTGACGGTTCATGGAAGAAGTACCTTGGTGCAGAAGCTATGGTAAATGACAAGACAGCTTATGTTGTCATTGCATCAAGCTCTGACAAACCTGACGGAGAGATCATCGGATATTACTATGCCGATATCCTTGAAGACAAGTTCGATGCCAACCAGGGTCTCCAGTTCACTGATAATGACAAGATCGCATTCATCAGAGAGTATTACGATAATACAACCAAGACAATGAATTACGAGGTTCTCGGCAAGGGCAAGGTTGTAACTTACAGTGAAGCTGTTGAACTCTACAAGTATTCCAATGTCGATTACGGTGATGTTAAGGGCTACATCGGATTCGATATCTATGACGTTTACAACAATGACTTCAGACTTCAGTTAAGAGAAGGCAAGCCCGCAAACGAGATCGAAGCCGGAGTAAGAGGCGGTGATTCCACTTACGATACTGGCACGACTGATGCTTCTTACATGGTCGGATCTGCAGTTACATACGATGCCGATTCACCTTTTAACGGAGCTGAATGCGACTGGGTATCTTCCAATAAAAAGATCAAGTCTGATTCTGTATACACGAAAGATACCAAGGACATTACCCTCAAGTTTGAATTGAAGGATAATACTGATGAGGAATTCTCTTATACGTTCTACTACAGTGATGATAATATGTTCTCACAGAGAGAACTTTCAACTTCTGTTGTGACCGGCAAAGCAAAAGTAAAGAAGGAAGGCGGCAAGTACGTTATTTCCTTCGAAAACAAGAAGCACATCAAGACCGGTTACTACATTATCATCATCACTAACAGTGCCGGTAAGAAGCAGGTTGTTTCTGCTTGCCAGGTAGTTTGATCAGTATAGAACCGATCCTTAAGAGGTGATTTAGCATGAAGATGACCGGAGCACAGATACTTGTCGAGACCTTGATAGAACAAGGTGTTGATACCGTGTTCGGTTTTCCGGGCGGAATGGTCGTAGATATCTATGACAAGCTCTACGACAAGCAGGATAAGATAAAGCATATCCTGACCGCTCATGAGGAAGGTGCCGTACACAGCGCTGACGGTTATGCAAGAGCCACCGGAAAGACCGGCGTCGTAATCGCGACATCCGGCCCCGGTGCGACCAATCTTGTCACCGGAATCGCTACGGCATATCTTGATTCGATCCCTCTTGTAGCCATTACGGGAAACGTAAGAAATTCCATGATCGGAAGAGACTCGTTCCAGGAGATCGATATCACCGGCATCACGCTTCCGATCACCAAACACAACTTTTTCGTACACAAGGTTTCGAAGCTTGCCGATGTGGTAAGAAAAGCTTTTGAACTTGCACAGAGCGGAAGGCCCGGACCTGTCCTCATCGATATCCCGAAGGATGTTCAGGAAGCTGTTTTCGACTATAAGAAGCAGCCTGTAGTTAAGACTGAGCCGATCCCATGCTGTGACGATGAAGATATCAAAAAAGCAGTCAAGCTCATTAAGGAATCTAAAAGACCTTATGTTTATTTCGGCGGCGGTGCCGTAAGAACAGGACTTGGAGAAGACATCATTAAGCTAGCAGACAAACTCGATGCGGTTATCGGATGCTCCATGATGGGCCTTTCGGAGATCCCTTCCGACTCACCGAGATTTTTGGGTATGCAGGGAATGCACGGAAGATATGCTTCTTCTGTTGCCCTCGCAAAGGCAGATCTAATAATCGCTTTGGGCGTAAGGTTCTCTGACAGGGCAACCGGAAAGACTGAGAAGTTCTCGCTTTCAGCCACGAAGATCCATGTTGACTGCGACCGTGCCGAGATAGGAAAGAACGTTCCTGTCGATCTCGGTATATGCTGCGACATCAAGGACTTCACGGAGCGCCTTATAAAGGCTGTTCCGCAGCGGAAGAATACCGAGTGGATAAAGAAAGTCGACCAGCTTAAGCAAAGAGAGGCTGATGCTTATGAAGGGCTTCCTTTCCTGCCGAGGGATGCGATCAATATCATCTCCGATAACATCAAGGCCGACACGAGACTTGTAACCGACGTCGGCCAGCATCAGTGCTGGGCAGCACAGTTCCTCCGTTTCAGGAAAAAGCGCACATGGATAACATCAGGTGGTCTGGGTACGATGGGATTCGGTCTTGGTGCCGCTATCGGAAGCTCTATCGCTACGAATACAAGAAGCGTTCTTATAACCGGCGACGGCAGCTTCGGCATGTGTCTGAACGAACTTGCGACAGCTGTAACATATAATATTCCTGTTACGATAGTTATCTTCAATAACCATGCTCTCGGCATGGTAAGACAGTGGCAGAAGGTCTTTTTCGACGGAAGATATTCAAATACGAATCTCGACCGCAAGACTGATTTCGTTAAGCTTGCTCAGGCGTTTGGTGCTAAGGGCTTCAAGGCTACTGACAAGGAGTCTTTCGAAGAAGCATTTAAGAAAGCATATAAAGTAAAAGGACCTGCAATTATCGATCTTACGATAAAGACGGACAGTCTTGTTCTTCCGATGTTAAAACCCGGCGGAACATTCAATAACCTGATCTTAAGAAGGGAGGATATCAGCGATGCCGAGAAATAAGATAATCATTGCGATCTACGTTGATAACCAGTATGGTGTCCTCTCACGTGTCACTGCGATGTTCACAAGAAGAGGTTATAACATCGACTCACTTACGGTAGGTGAGACTGAATCTCCCGAGTATTCACGTATCACGATCACGCTTACCGCCGAAAAGAACGATAAGGATCAGGTGGTCTCTCAGCTTCGAAAACTCTATAACGTTAAGAAGGTTATCGTCCTTTCAACTGAGGACTGTATCAAGCGTGAGCTCCTTCTTATCAAGGTCAGAAATACCGAGCAGCAGCATGCGGATATCGTCGAGGCGACAAATATCTTCAGAACGAAGATAATCGATTTCACGGATGAAGCCATAAGTATCGAAGCCACAGGTGACAGCCAGAAGATCGATGCATTCATCGAGTACATGAAAAAGTTCGAGATCATCGAAATGTGCCGTACCGGTATCGTAGCTTTGGACCGCGGCGGAACAAATATCTGGTCCGAGCACGAAGATTAAAGAATTAATACAATTTTAATCAAATTTACTCCCTTGTTCGTTTATAATTAAATCAAAGGTCAAAGCCTTTTGAAACTTCAAACGGAAGGGAGTGATTTTATGAAGATCACTACACAGGGAAACGGAATCCGCATCGGCACAAGACTTGAAGACAAGATCGCAGCTAAGATGTCGAAGTTTGACAAGTACTTTGGCGATGAAGGTACAGTCAATGTACGAATCAGACCTGAAGGATCCGATATGGTAGTTGAGATTACCATGAAGCTCGACGGTAAGATCTTAAGAGCTGAAGCAGTAGATGAGGATATCCTGACAGCCGTTGACAGAACAGTTGACAAGCTCGAATCTCAGATCAGAAGACAAAAGACCAAATTCCTTAAGAGAAAGAAGGATTTCCCGGGAATCGTTAATTATCTCGAGGATGACGGCGGTGCTGATTTCGACTTCGTCGACGAGAGGGAAGAGAAGATCACAAAGCGTAAGCAGTTCGCATTAAGACCCATGACATCCGAGGATGCTATTCTCCAGCTTGAGATGTTGGGACACGACTTCTTCGTATACCTCGACAGCGATACAAATTCTGTCTGCGTTGTTTATAAGAGATTTGACGGCGGCTACGGCTTGCTTGAACCTGAATATTGATCACATTACAACTTAGATTACGGAGGCTGCAGAAATGCAGCCTCTTTTTATTTTGTGGGAGATTTTCTAATTTCCCTCAATTGTGCCTATAAATATGCTTTATAAATCTTTTGTAAAGGAACAAAATGCGTTTACAGATATTCTTATGGCGGGAAACTATGCATATTTGGTCTTTTCTGCTTTTTCGATGTTTCAATGGGGAATAATTAGGGAGAACGGCGATGGAATACAAATTTAAAGGACATGAGACTGCCGGCGATGTTAAGCCGATTAAGGACTGCGGGTATAAGATCGACTCGCTTCTTGATCTCTACGATGCTTTATCTGACGGAATCTGGAGAACTGCGACATGTGCTCCGAGAATGCAGGCCAAGTGGTGCCCTGAAAATAAGACTTACGGACAGTGTTCGATCACTGCATTTCTTGTTCAGGATATTTTCGGAGGCGAAGTATACGGCATTAAGAGACCGGACGGCAACTACCACTGCTACAACGTAATAGACGGCAAACAGTATGACCTTACGATCGAGCAGTTCGGCGAAGAGGCCGAAAGCCTTGTTTATGACGACAAGAATCCGCAGATGCGCGAAGTCCACTTCAGAAAAGAAGAGAAATACAACAGATACCTGCTTTTAAAGAGCCTTCTTAAGGGCGTTCGAGGGGTTTAATTTCATATCATTCTGTAACACAATTGTTTCATTAGCGGTCAAATTTGAGTGATAAACTGATTCTGAGTTATTAGGTCATGAAGAGGAGATCTGTATGGGCAAGTCGTTTTTGACTGTTTTTGTATTGGGCATCATAACGGCGGCATTAAGCTTCGCCGCATCATTCTGCGAAGTTAAGAACGGCGCTTACAGAGGCTGGGTCCAGGACGGCGACGCGGTATATTATTATGACGATTTCGGTGACCAGTTCGTCGGTTTTAACGTAATGCCCGAAGACGGCACCACCAGATATTTCGATGAGGAGACACACATCCTTGCTACAGGCGAGACATTGATCTCCGGCAACAAATACCTCTTTGACGGCGAGGGAATCATGCTCACAGGTTTCCAGAAGGTTGACGGCAAGACGAGATATTACAGCCCCGGTACAGGTGTAATGAAGACCGGCTGGTTCAACGATAATTCGGCTGATTATTATTTCGACGAGAAAAGCGGCGATATGGCTACCGGCTGGATGGAGATAGAGGGAAAGAAATACTATTTCGAGCCTGAAAGCGGCAAACTGACCAAGGGCTTGTTCACCGGCGAAGACGGCACGTTCTATGCCGATCCCGATACAGGTGTCCTTAATACCGGCCTTCAGGCTATAGACGGCAAGCATTATTATTTCGACGAAGAGACCGGCGTCATGAAAAAAGGCTGGGTCGATATCGGCGAAGACAGATATTTCTTTAATGAGGACACGGGCGAAGGTCTGGACGGAATCATCGAAAAAGAAGACGGTAAGTACGGCTTTACTGCAGGTCTCATGATCCGCAACAAGAGAGCCATGGATGAAGACCACATCTACTATTTCGGTGAGGACGGCAAGGTCACACGTGAGATCGACGGCAACAAGAAGATGGTCGCGATCACATACGATGACGGCCCTTCCATCTATACCAACACGATCATCGACGTATTCGAAAAGTACAACCAGAAGTGCACATTCTTTATCGTAGGCGACAGAATCTCCTGGAACCAGAAGCCTGCAAAACGTTATTGCGACCTGGGTTACGAATTAGGCAATCACACATACAGCCACAACGTTCTGACAAAGCTCAGCATTGAAAAGCAGAGGGAAAAGCTCAAGGGTACTGATGATGCGCTCATGAAGCTTGCAGGCAGAAAGACGACCTGCATCAGACCTCCTGAAGGAAGATGGAATAACGATACCAAGAAGGCAGCTGGACTCCCGATAATTCTCTGGAGCGTTGACTCACGTGACTGGGAGAGCAGAAATGCAACCAAGGTTTATAACCGCATAGTCGGTCATGTTAAAGACGGCGATATCATCCTCATGCATGACCTCTATGAGTCTACTGCGAATGCTACTAAGAAAGTCGTTCCTGCGCTCATTGATGCAGGCTTCCAGCTTGTAACAGTCGAGGAAATGGGCCTTCTTAAGCGCGGCGGTCTTGAACCCGGTGTAGTTTACTACTCGATCGAAAAGAAGAAATAAGATTAGTCTATGGATAACATAACTGACTATGTCCGCTGGTACGGTGCGATCGACTTTAAAGGCAGGCCCTTTACGAGAGTCGATAATATCGTGCTCAGTCAGTTATCCTATCTTGATCTGAAAGATATACCCGAACTCTTTGAAGAAAAGGGCTCCATGACACTCAAGGATGCCGTTAATTATCTTACGTGTCAGGGCATTTCCATCCGCAAGATGGCACCTGATGACAGCATCAGATTTACAAATCTCGTTAAGGCGGCTGCAAGTTCCCAAAGGTTTGGAGACCTCAATATATCTTCCTTTGTCGATGTGTTCGATGAGGAAGATTCCATTCAGTTTGCGGCAATGACTTTTTCGCCGGAACCCAAAGGCGGCTGGGCATTTGTCGGCTTCAGGGGTACTGACAGCACGATAGCCGGTTGGAAAGAGGATTTCATGATGAGCTTTATGCTGACGTCATCACAGAAGATGGCGGCAGATTATGTCAGAAAGACACTTGAGACATTCGATACGATAATGACCGGCGGTCATTCAAAGGGCGGAAACCTTGCCATCTATTCGGCAGCAGTTCTGCCCGACGAGCTGTTTGACAGGGTGGAGCACATCTATACAAATGACGGCCCGGGTTTTTGTCCCGAAGTCCTGAAAGAAGATCTCATCAAGAGAGCAAATTCCAAGACCACAAGGATCATTCCGGAGTTTTCGGTTGTCGGAAATGTTTTCGCACCCAAGGTAGATGACAGCTATGTCATTAAGAGCGACAAGCAGATGGGTGACCAGCACGAGCTTTGTTCCTGGTTGATTGACCATGGAGACATCATGCTTTCTCCTGAAGGACTGGATCCTCTTGCAGTCAAGATCAACAGCGGATTCGACAAGTGGATCTACTCGGTGGATATCGATGAGCGCAAACGCTTTATAAATGCGCTTTTTGATGCGATGAGCGATGACGGCACGATTACCGTCGAACAGTTTTCCGCACAGGGTACTAAAGCCTGGGAAAGAGTCCTCAATGTTGTATTGGGCGATGACCAAGGATTCAGGATCGCAGCTGCTTCACTTCCTGACCAGCTGCTTCTTGACGGTGCGGGAAAAAAGGTTGCCAAATCAAGTCTTGTAAGACAGTTCAGAAAATCCGACCTCGCAAAAGGCCTTGCCATGATCCTTGCGGGACTCGTTATCTTCCTTATTCCTGAATCTATCCTGTTCCTGTTTGTATCGGTGCTTCTTTTCGCTGCCACTGTAATTTCCATCGTGCTCTGCGTAAAGAAGATGAAAAAGGACAACTGGAACTTCCAGGCCCATCTCGTCGATGCTACGGTTGCTTCAGCTCTTCTTGCCACGACTGTTATAACATTTGTAAAAGAAGGCGCGCTTTTTGTAATGGCGAGCGGCATTTTCGCTGCGCTTCTTTTCGCCTGCGCATATAACTGTTTTGCAAGAGCTAAAAAGACACACAACAAGCCCTTTGTCATCACTCTGATCATTATGAGTGCTGTCTGGGCAGTGAGCGGCATCTATATTCTGTTTGCACCCGAAAACACCCTCAGAGTCTATATGATAATCGTCGGTATCCTTGCGATTATCGACGGCTTCATCAGAGTAATGAAGGCATACCGCATCAGACACCGCTGGTATGTTAAGTAATTCCATTAAACCCTGAAACGTATCTCAAATGTTCTTTTGCGTGATATAATCAAATTATTCAGAACAAGGAGGGAGTTTTCACATGGCAGATGATTTAGATAAGAAGATGGAACCCGAGATCAGTGAAGCAGCTGAAAAGGCAGCAGAAGTCATCAAGGAAGAGGCAACTGTTGTAGAAGAAAAGGCAGCTGAAAAAGTGGCTGAAGCAGCCACGGATACGGCAGCGGCAACAGCAGCTGCAGCGACTGCAGTGACAGCTGCCGCCGCAAAGGAAACAGAAGCAGCAGCCAAGGCAGCTAAGAAGGCTGAAGAGCAGGCAGCTAAGGAAGCAGCTAAGCGTCAGGCTCAGGCTGAAAAGGATGCTGAGAAGGCAAGGATCGCCAAGGAAAAGGCAGATGCCAAGATCGAGAAGAAGAGACAGAAGAAGGCTGCACAGCAGGCTTTGATCGACGCTTGCCCTCCGCAGTACAGACCTGTTTCCACATCCAAGTATTTCTGGCTCGCTTTCTTAAGCGTAATTCCCGTTATCGGATTTATTGCAACGATCATCCTTTCTATTGCAGGACGCAACAGAAACGTTAAGAACTTTGAAAGAGCTATCCTCGCTTATTACATCATCGCTATTGTAATCTGCCTCGTAGGCATTATCGTTGTCATGGCTTGTCTTCCGGCAGCAGCAAGAGACCAGATCCTCTTATCATTTGAGACGATCTTCGGCGCAATAAAGTTCGGCTGATCTTAATTCAACATGTAACCGTTAAGCCCTTGCCTTATGGCAGGGGCTTTTTGTTGCCTTCTTTTTATCCTGATGTCTCATGACTGTAACATTGTTATTTTACAATCGAAGTAACTAAGTTATGAAAGAGGGTAATCGGCAATTATGGAAGACAAACTTATCTCGAAAAAAGACCTGCTCACAAAGGAAGGAATCTCTTACGGAACGCTCTACCGCTGGAAGCGTCAGGGCCTGATCCCGGAAAGCTGGTTCATTCACAAGGCAACAGAGATCGGTCAGGCTACATTCTTCCCTGAGGAGAAGATCACAGCCAGGATCGCACGCATCAAGGATCTTAAGAGCGAGCTCTCTGTAGATCAGATGCAGGAACTTTTCTCTGCTAACGTAGAGAGCTTCAAGATCCCTCTTCAGGATTTCAAGGATCTCGAGATCGTAGGCAGAATGTCAATTACCGCTTTCACTTCCGTTTTCCCGATGAAGGACCTTCTCGATTTCAACGATGTTTTCGGAATGTATGTTGTAGATCACCTCATGAAGCTTTCAGGAATCTATCTTGAAGACGCAAAGCAGGTATTAAGACTTCTTTGCAAGTATCTTTCCGCAGAAGCTTCCAAGGAATATCAGCTCATCCTTCTCCGCAAGATGGGTGTGCCTATGACAGTTCTCGTAAGAGGCGAAGACGAGATCCTGCTTGAAGACAATGCAGAGGTAATAGCTTGCGCTAACCTCGGCGAGTTCGAAGAGGCACTGAAGGATCAGCTCATTGCATAATAATAAAAGATGGCTGCCAAAGAAGAACAGTTTATCGAAGTATTAGGCGTTCTTGCAGAAAGCGTCAGATATAAGATAGTGTCTCTTCTCGCATCGAAAGGCGAGATGACCGCAAAGGATATCCTTGCCGAATTCGATTTCACGCAGCCGACATTGTCCCACCACATGGCCTGCCTTGTTGAGGCCCGCCTCGTGAATGTTGAGCGGAAAGGAAGATTTGCTTACTATTCGGTCAACAAGGAAACAATAGATCTTATTTCTTCCGGAATTACCGCTCTTAAGACCGGCTCGAAAAAATCATCTAAGGATTATGCCGCTGAAACAGATGATGCAGAGAAGATCAAAAAGGGTAAGAAAAAGAAGAAAAAAGATAAGAACAAAAAGAAGAAGAAAGACTGATCAGAAAGGCCGTCTCACAGTTTGTGGGGCGGCTCTTGTTTTTGCAACATTTTGCGTGATTAAATTGTATTAATGATATAGGCAGCAGGTATAGTTTTCGAGAAAAGGAGTCTGTATGAAAAAACTTTTAGCTGTGATCATTATATTTGCAATGAGCTTATCGCTATGCGGCTGCAAAAAAACAAAAGTAACAATGAAGGTGCAGGAATATTGCTCAGGCTTCGGTATTGCCGGCCAGGATTTTACCGGGTACAAGGAGTATGAGATAAAGAATATTAAAGAAGGCGATGCCATCAGAGGTAATAGCCTGGCAGGAGAACTGACAGTCGTCAAAGGTGATGAAGCTAAAGGCGCATGGCTCATAAAGATAGATTCCATAAGTGAGGAAGAGGTGGTGCTGACAACGCCCGGCGGAACAGTCACAAGGTCT
>Ga0310694_10001960_pt1 | contig 22067 bp, 20 predicted proteins | sample 174DNAGHGhighgp2_FD_203884 | JGI IMG/M metagenome (GOLD analysis project Ga0310694, IMG submission 203884) | Sheep rumen microbial communities from Palmerston North, Manawatu-Wanganui, New Zealand - 1742 DNA GHGhigh gp2 (v2) (version 2) | ecosystem: Host-associated > Mammals > Digestive system... | reverse complement strand
CTTACTGAATTTCTCGACCCAATCTTTCTTTTCTTCTTCCATAATCGTTAAGTTTTAGTTTTTTTCTATTCTTTAGACACACAAAGGTAACAAAAAACTACAATTCTACGTGTTTTTTGGCATTATTTTTGCTGTATGACAATCGTAAGTTTCACCATTTCAATTTTATAATTAAGGTATGATACTATCAACAACGCCCACCATTGAGGGCTACAACATCCGTGAGTACAAGGGCATCGTGACCGGCGAGACCATCATTGGCGCCAACTTCCTGAAGGACATCTTTGCAGGCATCCGCGACATCGTGGGCGGGCGCTCGGCCAGCTACGAGAAAGTGTTGCGCCAGGCCAAGGACATCGCCATGAACGAGATGATGGACCGCGCCAGCGAGATGGGCGCCAACGCCATCGTGGCCATCGACATCGACTATGAGACCATCGGCAAGGACAACTCCATGCTTATGGTCGCCACCAGCGGCACCGCCGTGGTCATCTAGACCCGCCCCACCTCTCAGAAACAGGAACAACTTGATTGACAACAAGAGACAACTTAACTGACATGTCCCTGTTGTCAATCAAGTTGTTGTCTTCTATTATAAGCTAGAAGAACATCATGGTGCGGCTGTTTTTTTTCTTTTGATCAAGGGCAGCCTGCATCTGTTTGATTGCAGACTGGAAGAAGAAGGCGATCAGATGCTCGTCGGTTCCTTCGGTACGCTTTGCCCTCAAGGCTGTAATGTATTGCTGACGATCGTCCTTGAGAATGATAAGCTCTGGCAAATGATACTGCAGCAAAATGAAATTGGACAGCAAGCGCCCCGTGCGCCCGTTACCATCTCGGAATGGGTGAAGATACTCATAGAATCCGTGGAAACGTGCGGCTAGCACCATCGGATGAATACGTCCTTCAGCCATTGCGCTTACTGTTGATTCCATCAGGCGAGGCATCTGGGCAATCAGTTTCTCATGATCTCCAAAGATGGTGTCACCTGCTGCCATATCCACCGTAGTGAACTCACCTGGTACAGCACCAGGCACACGATAGGACAAGGTGTTGAGCGTGAGCAGGCGATTAAGAGTCTTCATCAGCTCCACATCAAATGGGTGTTCCAGATGGTCGTGCATCCATTCGTAAGCTTTGAAATGGTCGGCCATCTCTTGGCACTCCAGCAGCGTTTTACCCACGGGATAGTACCCCAAGCCTTGTTCAAACAATGCCCGCGTATCATCGACCGAGAACGAAGAGCCCTCGATACCGCAACTATGGCATGAAAAGATAATCTCGGAGTTTTTGCGAAACTCCAAGTCGCCCATGGGCCTTGCGATTTGATTTATGTAATCTTTGGCTAGTTGGTCATATAGTTTGATTTCTTGCTCAAACATCGTCTTAAAGATACAGCTAACTAATCGGTTGGTAATAGTATTATTGTTTTCTATTTCGCGATTTCAATGATCGTCGTCGCGGTGATGTCGGGGATGCTGACGGGGATCGTCAGTGTACCACTTTTCTTGTCGTAGGTCATGCCACGGGCCTTGGTGCCGTTGATTTTCACCGAGCCGGGCTTTTTGGTGGCGGGGATAATCAGGCGGTAGTCCTTGCTGGGCGCATCGCCCTCGATGTTGCCCCGGCCCTGGATGGTGATGAAGTTAGTACGGCCTTGAGGGGTGGCGGTGAACTGGATCAGGCGATGCCTGTCCCTGGCCAGCGTGCCAGTGGAGTGCAGGTCGTCGTCAAACATGGTGAACGTCGAGGGGTTGTCGCTGGCATAGTAGAAAATGTCCAGTTTATCGGGGTTGTAGTCGCCCACATTATCCATGGGATAGTTGGCTTGAGGGATAAAGGCACCCGCACGGGCGAACAGCGGCAGCACCTCGAGCGGTGCGGCATAGTTGACCGTCGTGTGGCCCGCATAGCGTTTCTCGGGGTGATTGATATCGACCCAAGTGCCCTCGGGGAAGGTGATGTCGCGGCTCACTGCGCCCTGCTGCATCACGGGAGCCACCATAACATCACGGCCCCACAGGTACTGGTCCCAAATGCCGTCATAACGGCTGATGTTCATGTCATCCTCATAGAAGCCCAGCGGGCGCACCATCGGCAGACCGTTGCGGGCGTTGTCATAGGCCAACGTGTAGTTATAGGGCAGCCAGGTGTAGCGCTGCTTGATGATGCGCAGTGTGAGGTCGCCGAACTCAGTATAGTGATAGGGCTCGGCATGATAGGTCGAGTGGGTACGCAGCATGGGCGAGAACAAGCCCAGTTGCAGCCAGCGGATGTAGAGTTCGCCGTCACGCTTGTTATTGGGATCCACGGCAAAGCCGCCCACGTCGTGCGACATATAGCCCAGACCGCTCAAGCCCGCATTGAGCATGATAGTCACCTGGGGCTGGAAACCGCCCCACGAGCGGGACACGTCGGTGGACCAGGGGAAGACGGAATAGCGCTGCAAGCCTGCCGTACCGGCGCGCATCATGATCATCGGCCTGCGGTCGGGGTAATCCTCCTTGAACATGTCATAGATGATGCGGCTCCACTCGTTGCCGTAGTAGTTGTGGTACTGCTCGGCAGTCAGGCCGTTCCAGTGGCGTATCTCGAGCGGATGCTTCTCGGGCTCGCCCAGGTCACCCCACCAGCCGGTCACGCCCTCGTCGGTGAGCGACTTGTAACGGTTGCGCAGCCACTGGCGCGTGGCGGGGTTGGACACGTCAAACATGCCGCCCTGCCCAACCCAGATGGTGACCGTGTGGGTCGTGTCGGTGCCGTCGGTCTTGCAAAAGATACCCTGGGGATCCAGCAGGCGGTAATTGTCGATGGCACGGCCATTGGTCAGCACGTAGGGCTGCGAGATGGTCACCACGTTGACACCTTTCTGCTTGAAGTCGCGCAGCATGCCACGGTGGTCGGGCCACTGCTCCCTATCCCATTCCAGGCGTCCCATATCCTCCTCCTTGCCATACCAGTACAGGTCAAAGACGATGCCGTCCAGGGGATAGCCCTCGCGCTTGAGGGTATCGACCACGCCCTCGCTCTCGCGCTGGTCACGGTAGCCATACTTACTGGTGATGTAGCCCAGCGTCCACAGCGGCGGCAGTTCCTGACGGCCCACCAGCCACGTGAAGTTCTTCACTACGGTCTCGACCTTGCCATTACCGTTGATGACGTAATAGGAAATGGGTTGCGGTGTGGTGGAGCTGTATTCAATGCCCTGCTCGCCCAGGTAGAGCGATGACTTGCAGAAGTCGTCAAACAGCACGCCGTAGCCCTTGGACGAAATCACCATCGGCATGGTGATGCCCATCAGCTTGGTGCGTTTCTCACCCATCTGGTAGCCGTAGTTCTGGCTGTTGTAGTTTATCAACGTGTCGCCGGCCAGGTTGAACGAGTAGCCGCGCTCACCCGCACCGTAGAACGACTCATGGCCGTGGTGCAGCAGCGTCAGCTTCGATGAGCTGCGGTCACACAGGTCGGTGATGTAGTAGCCGTTGCGGCTACCCACCGTGATGCTGCCCATGCACCTGTCCAGCACCACTTTCATGCCGCTGCCAGTGCGCATCACGCTCATGTCCTCCAACTCCTCGACATTGACCTCGGCCTTTGCGGTCTTGTCCAGTGCCAGCGAGGGCAGGCGTGTGCCGTTCCACCCGTCGGGCACCACATCCACACGCACGATGTCCTCGCCCACGGCGGTCACCGTAACGGTCTGGTGGCGTGTTGCGTCGTTAAACGTCATCGTTGCCTGCTGTGCCAGAGCCGTCAGTGCCAGCATCGCCACAGCGAGAATTGATGTCATCCTGTATAGTTTCATCGTCTATATATTGATTTTAATTAATAATTTCTCAAGACAATATGCATTGAAGTCAAGCATTGCTCTCGCTTTCTTTCAAGAGTGCCCGCAGTTGCCTGATCTCCTGTTTAGACTCTGCGTCTTCATCTCCATCTTCTCCTCCAAGTCCTGGACCAAACAGCTTTTCCCCTTTAAAAACTGAAAGCATCACGATTAAAAAGCCTATTCCCTCAAGGAGGTCAAGTCCAGAGAAATAGAGGAGCGCACTCTCGGCAATCAGCAGCATCATCGCCACCCATAGCCTGAGCTTTTGGTTCATGGCCAGCCAATTAGCTATCAAGAACAACACAACGGCCAGCACTTTACATGTTTTAGACACGAGATTACTGTTATCCAACAGGACCAAGCCGACAATAAAAGCCAGCAAAAGAACCGACTCCAAAATCCACTTCCTGTCATAGATGGCCAATAATTCCTGAGGTGTTTCGGCGCGGGCCATTTTCCTGCCATAAATAATCTCAAAGAGTCCAAACAGGATCAAACCTGCCCCAATGGTGAAAAACAGAGATGCACCCTCATAGCCATTATCGTAAACATCGAATAATAAGTAGATTCCAAAGGCAAAAGGTAACACCGACAAGACGATGAGCCATTTGAGCTCACCATAGTTCCTGGTAATTGACCGCTGGATGCTTCCCATCAACCATTCAATCTCTTTATTTCTTTCCTCTTCAGTCATAATCAGGACTAATTAATTACTTTGTTGCAAAATTACTAACTATTGCCGAAAAAATCAACAGTTTTCATTCAAAAAACTCAACCTTGTCAACATCATGTAGATAGATTGTAGATAACCCCTGCAGGATAATCCATCGTTTTTCACTACCTTTGCCCTCCCAATCATCTAACAACGACAAAACGATATAATGGAAGAATTTGAAACCGGCAAGCAGGCGCGACGCCGCACGCGCCCGACCCATGAGCCCGAGATCGTGAGCGAATTCGGCAAACTGCCGCCCCAGGACACCTCGCTGGAGGATGCCGTGCTGGGCGCGCTGATGCTCGAGAAGGACGCCTATAACAACGTGTGCGAAATCCTCAAGCCCGAGGCGTTTTATAACCCCGCCAACCAGAAGATCTACGAGGCCATCCAATCGCTGGCGGCCAACGGCAAGCCCATCGACATGCTCACCGTGACCGACCAGCTGCGCTCCAACAAGGTGCTTGACGAGGTGGGCGGCGCCATCCGCATCAGCGAGTTGACGGGCCTTGTGTCGAGTGCCGCCAACGCCGAGTTCCATGCCCGCATTGTGGCACAGAAGTACCTCGCCCGTGAGCTCATCAGCTACAGCAGCCAAGTGCAGCAGTTGGCCTTCGACGAGTCGGTCGATGTGTATGACCTGATGCAGGAGGCCGAGGGCAAACTGTTTGAAATCTCAAAGAACACCCTCAAGCGCGATGTCATCCCCATCGAGAACGCCGTGCAGGACGCCATCAAGAAAATCGAGGAAGCCGCCAACAGGCCCGAGGGTCTGAGCGGACTGATTTCGGGCTACCACAAGCTGGACCGCCTCACCAGCGGCTGGCAGAACAGTGACCTGATCATCATCGCCGCCCGTCCCGCGATGGGTAAGACGGCGTTCGTGCTGTCGATGGCCAAGAACATGGCTGTCGATTACAACTACCCCGTGGCCGTGTTCTCGCTCGAGATGTCGAGTCTGCAGCTGGTGAACCGCCTCATCAGCAACGTGTGCTCGCTCGAAGGTGAAAAAATCAAGAGCGGACAGCTCACCCAGCCCGAGTGGGAGAACCTGATGACCCGCACACGCAGCCTGAGCACAGCACCGCTGTACATCGACGACACGCCATCGCTATCCATCTTTGAGCTCAGGACCAAGGCGCGCCGCCTGGTTCGCGAGCACGGCGTGAAAATCATCATCATCGACTACCTGCAACTCATGAATGCCACAGGCATGAAGTTCGGCAGCCGCGAGCAAGAGGTGAGCACCATCTCGCGTAACCTCAAGCAGCTGGCCAAGGAGCTCGACATCCCCATCATCGCCCTGTCGCAGCTCAACCGTAGCGTCGAGACCCGTGCCGCCGACGACAAGCTGGGCAAGCGTCCGCAGCTGAGCGACCTGCGTGAGTCGGGCGCCATCGAGCAGGATGCCGACATCGTCTGCTTCATCCACCGTCCCGAGTACTACACCCGCTCCAGCGAGGATGCCGAGGGCAACAACATCCGCGGCCTGGCCGAGTTTATCGTCGCCAAGCACCGCAGTGGTGCCACCGATACCATCAACCTGCACTTCGTGAGCAAGTATGCCCGCTTCGAGAACCAGGGCGAGCAGGACCTCCTGAGCAGCGAGACCACCTATGAGTCCAAGATGAACGCCGGCGGTGACGCCGCCTATAGCGCCGCCTCACCCGCCAACGACGGCTTCACTCCCCCACCCCCCAACGTGGACTTCTACCAAGACTCCAAAGATTCCGCCCCTCCCTTCTAAACCGATAGAAACCATAGATTCTATAGGTTTCATAGCAGGTATGGAGAATTATTATTACTTTTGCGGGGCTTAAAATTAACATATAACCTAAACTATAGTTTATTTACAATGAAAAAAATGTTATTAGCTATGGCCATAATGATGGCTGCTGTGCCTGGCGTACAGGCACAAGTGACGCACGGCGTGAACCGTGCCGACATGGACCTGAGCGTTAAGCCGGGTGAGGATTTCTATGAGTATGCCGGCGGTGGCTGGATGAAGGCCAACCCGCTGAGCAAGCATCCCGAGTATTCCAGCTATGGCGTATTCAATGTGATTGCCGAGGAGAACGAGAACCGCCTGCGCGACATGTTCCTGGAACTGGGCAAGACCGACCACAAGTTTGGCACCGTGGACCAGAAAGTGGCCGACCTGTACAAGATGGCAATGGACAGCGACCGCCTGAACCGTGAGGGCGCTCAGCCCCTTATGGCCGACTTGGCCAAGATCAAGGCCTTCAAGAAGAAAGACCTGACCAACTTCATCGCCGACCAGCACTTGAAGATCGGCAACCCGTTCTTCGGCATCGGCGTGGAGACCGACCTCAAGAACAGTGACATGAACGTGATGTGGCTCGAAGCCGGTACCAGTGGTCTGCCCGACAGGGACTACTACCTGAACACCGATGCCGACAGCAAGAAAATCCAGCAGGCCTATAAGGACTATCTGGTGAAGATGTTCATGCTTGCCGGCTACAACAAGAAGGAAGCCAACCGTGCCAGCAAGACCATCTATGACATCGAGTACAAGTTCGCTCAGGCCAAGATGGACCGTGCCGAGGCTCGTGACTACAACAAGCTCTACAACGTACGCACCCTCGCCCAGCTGCAGGCCGACTATCCCGCCATCAACTGGAAGGAGTACTTCAACCTGATGGGCACGCCCACCGTCGAGTGGGTTATCCTCACCGAGCCTAAGGTTATGGCCGTGGCCAACGACCTGATGACCAAGCTCAGCGAGCAGCAGATGCGTGACTACATGGCCGGCATCCTCATCAAGGGTTCGGCCAACTACCTGAGCGATGACTTCGGCGAGACCGCATTTGACTTCTATGGCCGCATGTTGAGCGGACAGAAGGAGCGCAAGCCCCGCTGGAAACGCGCACTGGGATTCCCCAACAGCCTGCTGGGCGAAGCCGTTGGCGAAATCTACGTCAACAAGTACTTTGCTCACGGCAGCAAGGAGAAGATGATGAAGCTCATCAACGAGCTGCGCAAGTCGCTGGCCGCACACATCGCCGGCCTGACCTGGATGAGCGAGCAGACCAAGATCAATGCCCTGGTGAAGCTCAACGCCTTCACCGTCAAGATCGGTTATCCCGACAAGTGGCGCGACTACAGCGGCTTGCAGGTAGATCCCAGCAAGAGCCTGTATGACAACATCAAGGCCGCCAGCCTGTATGAGACCCGCCGCAATCTGGACAAGATGGGCAAGCCCGTTGACAAGGACGAATGGGGCATGACACCGCAGACGGTGAACGCCTACTACAACCCCACCACCAACGAGATCTGCTTCCCCGCCGCCATCCTGCAACCTCCCTTCTTTGACGTGGAGGCCGACGATGCCACCAACTTCGGTGCCATCGGTGTGGTGATTGGGCACGAGATGACCCACGGTTTTGACGACCAGGGCCGCATGTTCGACCAGTACGGCAACATGACCGACTGGTGGACCGAGGAGGACTCCAAGCAGTTCCAGGCAGCTGCCGAGAAGCTTGCCGAGCAGTTCGACCAGATCATCGTCGTTAAGGACCAGCACGCCAACGGTCACCTGACCCTGGGCGAGAACATCGCTGACCAGGGCGGTCTGCGCATCGCCTATGATGCCTTCCGCACCACCCAGCAGTTCCGCGACGGCAAGAAGATTGACGGCTTTACACCCGCTCAGCGCTTCTACCTGAGCTATGGCCGCATCTGGGCCGACAACATGACCGAGGAAGCCATCTTCCAGCAGACCAAGAGCGATCCCCACAGCATCGGCCGTTACCGCGTGAACGCAACGCTGAGGAACATCGACACCTTCTTTGACGCCTTCGGCATCAAGGCCGGTGACAAGATGTGGCTCGACCCCACCGACCGCGCCATCATCTGGTAAACCAACACCAGAACAAGCATTTTACGAGAGCCCGCGACTTGAGTGTCGCGGGCTCTCATTATTTCTATAGCCGTTATAGAATCTATAGTTTCTATAGCTTCTATAACGGCAGGTTGAAGAGGGTGGCGGCGTTGCGGTCGGTGGTGGTGCTGACTTCCTCGGGGGTGACGCCTAATGTCTTGGCGACGAAGTCGTTGATGTGAGGGATGTAGGCGCTCTCGTTGCGCTTGCCGCGATGCGGCACGGGCGTCAGGTAAGGGGCGTCGGTTTCCAGCAGCAGGCGGTCGAGGCCGATGACGGGCAGCAACTGGGGCACGGTGCTTTTCTTGAAAGTGACCACGCCGTTCACGCCGAAGTAGAAATCACCCCGCTTGCGCACGCGTTCGACGTCGGCAGGCGTTTCGGCAAAGCAATGGAATACGCCAGGCGGCACAGGGCAGTCCAGATGGTCGATGACGTCGAGGATGTCGTCGAGGGCCTCACGGCAATGGATGATGAACGGCACTCCCAGCTCGTGGCACCAGTGCAACTGGATGTCGAGGGCATGATGTTGCTGCTCGCGCCAGGTCTTGTCCCAATACAGGTCAATGCCAATCTCGCCTATCGCCACAATGGGATATCGATCCAGTTGTGGACGCAGTTGCTGCAAAGCAGTGAGATAATCGCCATTCACCTCCTCGGGGTGCAGGCCCAGCGCCAGCGAGATGTAGTCGGGATACCGCTCGTGCAAGGCGACTTGTAACGGTACACTCTCAGGGCCCTCGCCCGGCAGGACAATATGCCTCACGCCCGCCTCACGAGCCCTCATAACGACCGCATCACGGTCCTCGTCAAACGCATCGCAATAAATATGGCTATGACTGTCAATCATTTCTTTTTTTCAGACAACTTGGACAACATTTTTACAACCATAACAACTAAAAAGAGTTGTGACTGTTGTCAACAAGTTGTTACGGTTGTTTGATTAATAATTCCTGCCGGCAAGTTTATTGGCGAGTGAGATAAAGGTCTTTTTGTCTTCATCGGTCATTTTTACTTGGTTGAAGGCGGCGACGGCCTGGTCGTTGTAACGGGCGATGGCGTCTTCGGCCAATTGGCGCGTGCCCAGGCGCTCGTAGAGGGCAGTCACGCCATTCACCTTGTCGTCGCGGGTGGCATAGGGGTCGTTGAGCCAGTGCCGGAGTTCGTCGGCATCATCGCCCTTGGCCAGATTCATGGCATTGATCAGCAAGAAGGTCTTCTTGTTGTTCATGATGTCACCGCCGATCTCCTTGCCGAAGGTTGCCGGGTCACCCCACACGTCAAGCACATCGTCACGCAGCTGGAAGGCGAGACCCATATTCACGCCGGCCTCATAGAGCAGGTCGGCTTGCTTGCCGTCGGCATTGGCAATGAGAGCACCCGTCTTGAGGGCACAACCAAGGAGGACTGACGTCTTGAGACGTATCATGTTGATGTACTCATCGACCGTCACGTCGTTACGCACTTCATAATCCATGTCCCACTGCTGGCCCTCGTAAATCTCGATGGCCGTCTTGTTGAACAGGTCCATCACCTGCCAGTTAGCTGTGCGGGTGATATACTGTGTGGCGATGGTCAACATGGTGTCGCCGCTCAGGATGGCAGTGTTGTCGTTCCAGCGGCGATGTACGGTAACCTTACCACGGCGCACGTCGGCATTATCCATCACGTCGTCGTGCAACAGCGTGAAATTGTGGAACATCTCGATACCCACAGCGGCGTCGATGGCAGCATTGGAGTCACCGCCCATGGCGTCACAGGCCATCAGTGCGAGCACGGGGCGGATGCGCTTGCCGCCCAGGGCCATGTGATAGGCAATCGGCTCATACAACTGGCGAGGCTCAGCGGGATAAGGAATGGCGGCTATTGTCTGATTGACAATGTCAAGATACTCTTGGAAGGATTTCATATTGTGGTTGTTAGATGTTAGACGTTAGACTTTAGACTTTAGGGACCTTAGGGACTTTAAGGACTTTAAGGTCCTTAAGGATTCTTTTTGAGGGCGGCTTTGTAGGCTGCCTCAAAGGTGTTGAAATCGTATGGCGTATACATCTCGTCACGCAAGATCTTGATGCGGGCGTTGATGTCGTCCATGTCGGCATCGGGCTTATTGGCATCGGCAGCAAGAGCGGCACCGAGTGCGGCAGGACGCGATGACTGCACATACACGCACATCTGCTCATACATCGAGTATTCCGAGACCATCGCCTCGATTGTGCTGTCAAACACCTCCACGTGCCGGTCATAGCCCACCGTCTGGCACAGCCAGTGGATGAGCTCTACATAGTCGGCAGCGCTGTCGGTGTCAAACTCGCGTTTGCGCAACAGGTCAACCATGGCAGGCACCTTGAGCTGCGCCAGTTCTCGCGGCGAGAGCACGACCACGTGAGCCGCCTGGAACAGCGAGTCGCGCCCATCGTGCAACAAGGGCTCGGCAAACGCACGATTGGCCGCTTTGACCTCCCATGGCCAGTTCAGGCTGTCGTTGCGCAGGGCATTGAAGTGTTGCACCGCCTGGCGCATGGCCGCCGTATCGCCCCAAGCGGCCAGGAATTCGCTTCCTGCCGCCTCGCCTCGCCTTGAAGCGTTGCCGCAGGCCGTTAACAGCAGCATCAAGCCAATCAGCAGTATGGGCAATCGTCTCATTTCTTGTCGTCGGGGAATATTGAGTTATACAATGGTCGGTCTTTCTCCTTGAGATATGCGCGGAAGGCCTCGTCAAAGGCACGCACTGCCGCCGAGTCCCGCTTCAGGGCATACACGCTCTGCTTGGCCTTGGCGTCCATCACAGCGCGTTCCATCGACATCGTGTCGGTGTGATCCACTGCCACCAGCGCAGCAGCAGCCCTCATGCCGCTGTCGCGCGCCTCGGCATCGAGCGGCGATTTCTTCTCACCGCACCCCGCCAGCACCAATGCCAGCACGGCTACAATATACAATAATTGTTTCATCGTCGATTATTTTGCTGCAAACTTACAAAAAAACTCTTAACCGCCACCATTCAAAGCCTTTTAAAATGACAAAAAGCAATTTCGAGCGTCCCGTGTGCATTTTCTTAAGTGATTGATACTGATATGTCCAGACCATCGTGTACCTAAAAAAGAGGTGGGGCGGAACTGTTAACGAAACGTTAAAAGCATTCCATATCCACTCGTTGCAAAGGTAACACCTGGCAAAGTATCTTGTCAAGGGCAAAAAGCTAGGGCTACCGCACTGCTTTTTATCAGCTACTGAATCATCTGAAACTGTTGAGAGTAATGGCAGTATTGCACTCAATGAGTACAGGAAATCGGTAATTATTGCATTCAATGAGTGTATTGTTTTGAAAAATGTGTAATTTTGTAGGCAAATAATCAACATTAATCAGAAACAATGGGAATGAAGAAGATCACGATTGCCATCGATGGACACTCGTCAACGGGCAAGAGTACGATGGCCAAAGCGCTGGCCAAAAGAATTGGCTACGCCTATGTGGACACGGGTGCGATGTATCGTGCCGTGACGCTGTTCGCCTTGCGCAACAAGCTCATCAAGGGTGGCAAGGTGGATGAACAGGCGCTCAAGGAACACTTGAAACGCGGCGACATCGCCATCACATTCCGCCCGACCAAGGAGGGCAAGAGCGTGACGATGCTCAACGGCAAGAACGTGGAGCGCTACATCCGCTCGATGCGCGTGAGCAGCGTGGTGAGCATTATCGCTGCCATCGGCTTTGTGCGCAAGGCCATGGTACGCCAGCAGCAGGCCATGGGCAAGGACAAGGGTCTGGTGATGGACGGCCGCGACATCGGTACGGTGGTATTTCCCGACGCCGAGATGAAGGTGTTTGCCACAGCAAGTGCCGAGGTGCGCGCCCAGCGCCGCTATGACGAGCTGCGCGCCAAGGGTGACACGACAACAACGTTTGACGAGGTACTGGCCAACGTCAACGAGCGTGACCGCATCGACAGCACGCGCAAGGAGAGCCCCCTGCGCCAGGCCGACGATGCCATGGTGCTCGACAATTCCCACATGACCCTCGAGGAGCAGAACGAGTGGCTGTACCAGCTGTATCTCGAGAGGGCTAATGGCTAACCGTCAGCATTTTAACACCTCTGACAACTGACAACTGAAAACTGAAAACTGAAAACTGAGAGCTGAAAGTGGCCATCATCGAGATCGATAAGGGATCGGGGTTCTGCTTTGGGGTGACGACCGCCATCCGCAAGGCCGAGGAGGAACTCGAACGAACCGGGCATTTATACTGTCTGGGCGACATCGTGCACAACACCGCCGAGGTGGACCGCCTGGCCAGTTGCGGCCTGGAGACCATCACCCACGAGCAGCTGGAGCAACTGCACGACGTGAAGGTGCTGCTGCGCGCCCACGGTGAGCCCCCCGAGACCTACGAGACCGCCCGACGCAACCGCATCGAGATCATCGACGCCACCTGTCCCGTGGTGCTCAAGCTGCAACAGCGCATCAACGCCACCTTCAACGGCAGCGAGCCTGACAAGCCCGCACCGCAAATCGTCATCTACGGCAAGCGCGGCCACGCCGAGGTGCTGGGACTCGTGGGCCAGACGCAAGGGCAAGCCACCGTCATCGAGAACATTGACGAGATTGACAAAATCGACTACTCGCGCGACATCTACCTCTACTCCCAGACGACCAAGAGCGTGCAGGAATTCCAGCACATCGTCGAGGAGATCAAGCACCGCGTGCAGCCAGGTGTGACATTCCGCAGTTTTGACACCATCTGCCGCTCGGTGGCCAACCGCATCCCGCAAATCCGGGAATTTGCCGCCCAGCACGAGCTGATTCTCTTTGTCAGTGGCGCCAAGAGCAGCAACGGGCGCATCCTGTTTGCCGAATGCCTGGCAGCCAATGCCGACTCCCACTTGGTGAGCAACGAGAACGACATCGACCCGTCGTGGCTCGAGGGCAAGGAGCGCATCGGCATCTGCGGCGCCACCTCCACCCCGCGCTGGCTCATGCAGCGCGTGAGCGACACGGTTTATAAGTTAGGAGTTAACAGATAGAAAATACATTTTCATTATATGACCAAAAGAAACCTCATCATCGTCATCATCCTGCTGTCGGTCATCGACCTGGTAGCGGCTGGATGGTATATGTCACGCCGCATCGAGGCCAGCGGCAAGAGCCAGAACCTGTTTGAGCAACGCGACTCGACCGAGGTCATCGCCATGGCCGACACCGTGACCAATGCTTCGCAGGCCGACGTGTTTGACAAAGAGCAGCACAACACCTATTACTTCATTGCCAACACGCCATCCATCGCTGGCGACAACAGTTCTCGCTATGCCAGCATCAAGCATGTGAAAGTGCGCTGGCCCAAGAAAATCAACGGTGATGATGAGTTGACCGAGCTCAACAAGGAGCTGATCAGCAAGGCCTTTGGCAACAGCCATTCGTCGCTGAAGGATGCCCGTTACGTCTATCTCAACACGCCGTCGTTTAACAAGCCCATCGGCGATGACTACAAGAAACTTACTTCAGCACCCACGATTGTACCCGTGTATGGCAACGTGAGCCAGGTACTCGTCTATCCTTACATGACCTCGCAACGCCTGCTGGTCATGGAAATCGACAAGGTGGAATATGACGGGCGCAACACCAGCGAGGACAATTACTTCATCCACTACGACCGCCTGCGCCAGCGCGTCATGTCGCGCCTCGACATCCTGGTGGCCGAAGCCGGGAAGGAGAACGACCTGCTCAAGATCATCAACAAGAAAATCGACGAGATCAACAAGGGCCGCAGCAAGGGACAGTTGCAGCACGCGCTCAACGTGCCGGCCGAAATCTGCTGCACCAAGAATGGCATCCTGTTCCAATACAAGCACGGCTCCATCTCCAGCGAGCCCGTCGAAATCCTTATTGACAACAGTAAGCTTGAGCCCTTCTTCACCGAGGAGTTCAAGCAGATGCAGGAGCACAACGAGGGGTACCACATCTACAGTGACAAGCTCAAGCCTGAACCCACCAACCAGAGGTCGGCAGTGAACACTCAGCCCAAACCTCAGGCTAAGAGTCACTCAAAACATCATTATAACAAGAGTTACAAAAAGAGTTCCAGGAATTACTACTACCACCGTAGTAAAAATGATACCAACGCCAGCAAGAAGCAGTATTTCAAGCCAAGATATAAAAGCAAGAGGAAGTATAGCGGGGCAAGGCACAAATCTGGATATCACAGCTACTCTGGGAAGCGGCATTGGAGCCGTCGCCAACGCTAAGTCCCTTAGCCTCAAGCGCCTGACGCATCGTCGACACAGCGATTTCCTCGGTGTTATTGTCCTTGCTCAGGTGGCACATGAACACATAGCTCAGCCCATCATGATAGTTGTCGGCGACAAACTGTGCCGCCACGGCGTTGTCTAAATGGCCTTTCTCGCCCATCACGCGGTCCTTGAGCATCTGGGGATAACTGCCATTGACCAGCATATTGCGATCGTAATTGCATTCAATCATCAGGAAGTTGGCACGGCTCATGTAATAGGCCGCCCGTTCGGTAATAATACCCATATCGGTAGCCACCACAAAGCGCTCACCCTCATATTCAATGCTGAATCCCACACTCTTGACGTCGTGCATCGTTTCAAAGGCGGTAATCTCCATATCCAACACCCTGAACGGAATTTCCTTGAAGATGGGCACATGATGGTCCTGAATGCGGCTGGAAATGCGGCAACGCTGCAACATCTGGCTCATCACACCCATCGTGCAGAACACGCTGCAACGGCATGCACTCACAGCAGGATACAGGCAGCGCATGTGGTCCTGGTGGGCATGGGTGAGCAAGATGCCCTTGACCATGTCACGGCTCACGCCGTTGCGCTCCAACTCGACAAAGATCTGGTCCAGCGTCGGGACATCCTGACGCTCGGGGTTCTTTTTCTTGCGGTGATACTTCACCGGTTCCCTAATGCCCGCATCAATCAGGATACCGCCACGCGGAGTGCCCAGATAGGCGCAGTTCCCGCTGCTCCCGCTGGAAAAGCTGATGAAGCACAGCCCCTTGCCCACCCCAATATGCTTGCGTTGGGGCTGACTCACCTCGAGGGCTTCAGGCTCTCGCGGCGTGTCATCGCCATCCACGTCAAAGGCAATCTTGAGTGGGCGTCCGTCGTTAGTGTATCCTTTATATTTATGACCTGGCATAATTGCTGATTGCTTACATGTACAACAGGAAAATGGTAGGAATCTTGTGGTAGTCGTAGTGCGACTGCTTCCACTCCCCTAGCGTGCGTGTGATAATACTCTGGTTCTCGCCAGTGATATCGCTCGCCACACACAGGCGCAGACGCGGCGGCAGATGAGTGGCAAGGTCGGCGATGAGTTGGTTGTTGCGGTAAGGCGCCTCGATGAAAATCTGGGTCTGATGCTCACGCTCGATGCGCCGCACCATCTCCTTGAGACGTGCCTGGCGCGCTCCGCTGTCGACAGGCAGGTAGCCCTCGAAGGCGAACCGCTGCCCGTTGAAGCCCGATGCCATCAGGCTCATCAAGATGCTTGACGGTCCCACCAGCGGGAACACCTTGTAGCCGCGACGCTGGGCGATAGCCACCAGGTCAGAACCCGGGTCGGCGACAGCGGGACAACCCGCATCGCTGATGACGCCAATGGCCTCACCCCGCGAGATAGGCTCCAACAATGCCTCGAGAGCCGCCGTATCCTTAAGGTCGGTGTGCTCATTCAGTTCATGGAACGTCAAGGCATCGATATCGATGTCGCGGTCACATTTCTTGAGGAAGCGCCGTGCCGAGCGCAGACTCTCGACGACAAAAAACCTGATGCCGCGCACAACCTCAATGTTGTGCGTGGGCAACACCCTCTCCAGCGGCACATCGCTCAACTGACAGGGAATCAGATACAAACCCGCTTCAATCATCACGTGCTATCAACGTACTATAATTCAAATCGACAAAGTTATACAAAATTTTCCTTCCGCATGAACTTTTGGAGGGATATCTCCTATCAAATTTTGAAATTCTCCTCATTTCAATTTCTTTTTACCATGGCTACCCAACCATCAACCGCAACAAATCGTCTTTCACTCTTGATAAAATGTGCCGGGAAATGTTGTGGGATTAGTTTTTTAATGTACTTTTGTGGGTAGAATACATTAACGACATTGAATGATTGAACGGCACATTATTATTGACAACGTGGATCCCGTGACTTTCTACGGGGTGAACAACAGTAACATACAACTTATCCGCAACCTGTTCCCGAAACTGCGCATGGCAGCCCGTGGCAGCGTCATCACCGTCATCGGCGACGACAGCGAGACCGCTGAATTTGAGCAAAAAATCCATGAGTTGGCTGATTATTGCGCGACCTACAACACCTTGCCCGAGGACGTCATCATCGACACCATCAAGGGGACGCCGCCCAAGCAGTTGAAGATGGACGACGTCATCGTGTATGGCGTGAACGGCAAGCCCATCAGCGGGCGCACCCCCAACCAGCAACTGCTGGTCAAGACATTCATGCAGAATGACTTGACGTTTGCTTTGGGCCCCGCCGGAACCGGTAAGACCTATCTGGCAGTGGCGCTGGCGGTGCGGGCGTTGAAGAACCGCGAGATCCGCAAAATCATCCTGTCGCGCCCCGCTGTCGAGGCCGGTGAGAAACTCGGTTTCCTGCCCGGCGACATGAAGGACAAGATCGACCCCTATCTGCAGCCGCTCTATGACGCGCTCGAGGACATGATTCCACAGGCCAAGCTCAAGGAGTACATGGAGGGCAACATCATCCAGATTGCACCCCTCGCATTCATGCGCGGCCGCACGCTCAACGATGCCATCATCGTGCTCGATGAGGCCCAGAACACGACCACGCATCAGATAAAAATGTTCCTGACCCGTCTGGGTATGGGTTCCAAGATGATTGTCACAGGCGACACCACCCAGATCGACCTGCCGCGTGCCACGACCTCGGGCCTGATTCATGCGCTGCGCGTGCTTGACGGCGTGAAGGGCATCGGCAAGGTGGAGTTTGAGAAAAAGGACATCGTTCGCCACCATCTGGTGCAACGCATCGTCGAAGCCTATGAACGTTTCCAGGAGAATTCACTTCTCGAACAAGCGAAAAGTGAAGGATAAAGGATAATGTTTAAAGGATAAAGAATTATATCTAAATTCCATGATAGATGGAGGAAAGAACGGCAGTAGGGTCGAACAGGTGACCCCTTATCACGAGGGATCCAAGACCGAGCAAGTCAGGCAGATGTTTGACAGCATCGCGCCTGCCTATGACTTCATGAATCGCGCGATGACACTTGGCGTCGATATCTGGTGGCGACGGCTGGCCGTCAACCGGCTGAGGCGCATTCGCCCGACCCGGATTCTTGACGTAGCGACGGGCACAGGCGATTTTGCCATCCAGCTGAACGACTCGCTCCACCCCCAGCACATCACGGGCATCGACCTGTCACATGGGATGCTCGACGAGGCCGTGCGCAAGGTCAAGGAAAAAGGCCTGGAAACGGTCATCAGCTTTGAGCAGGGCGACTGCATGGCATTGCCGATGCAGGACGGCACGTTTGACGCTGTCACGGTGGCCTTCGGTGTGCGCAATTTTGAGAATCTGCAACGGGGCTATCAAGAGATGGCAAGGGTGCTCAGGCCAGGCGGCATGTTGTGCGTACTGGAGCTATCCACGCCCACCAACAGGTTAATCCGCTGGTTCTACGACCTCTATACCCTGCACATCATTCCATGGATGGGCTCACTCAAGAGCGGCGACAAGAGCGCCTACCGCTACCTGCCGCAAAGCATTGCTGCCGTCCCCCAGGGCGACGACATGCTGCAGCTGATGCGCAACGCCGGACTCCGCAAGACCTCTTTCAAGCGCCTGACACTAGGCGTCTGCACCATATACATAGCAGTTAGGAGTTAGGAGTTAGGAGTTAGGGGTTAGGAGTTTTTAGGTTTTTGGATGTGGTATAAGTGATGCTACTTAGTAGCTTTTTCAAAGCAAGATTGTCTTGGTTGATTGACTCAAATTCAGAATCGGAAAGATAACCGGTTTCGTGAAGCAGTTCAAGCCAATACTCCGTTTCGCAACACTCCTTAAAAGAAATGTACATTTTAGCAAGAAAATCTTTTTTGCTCATAGCTGCTTGTGCTTCAACTATATTGGCTCCAATACTTGTGCCACTACGCAATAGTTGCTTAGATAGGACCCATTCTTTCTTTTAATCGCTCAAATGATGATACAACCTCACGATGCGAATAGCGAACATCTTGCTTTTGTCACGAATGACACTCTCCGTCATAACTTCTAACTCCTAACTCCTAATTTCTAACTACTTCATAGCCGAGGTCCTCGATGCAGTCGATGATGAGTTGGTCGGGGATATTGCCCTCGACGAGGGCGGTACCCTTGGCGAGATCAACAGTTACTTTTTCTACTCCGGGGAGTGCGGCAAGGCCTTTTTCGACGTTGGCCTTGCAATGGGCACACATCATGCCCTTGACTTTGAATTCTTTCATTGCTGTGGTTTTATTACGTTTGATTTGATAAGATTTCCAGTATTTGGCGCCCATAGCGACAACAATCATGCCTAGCAGGGCGACACTGCACACGGTGTTGAACCATGAGACATGCATGTGGTGTTGCATGACATGGCAGGGCAACGCATTGACAAACAGTTCCCTCAAGCCCGGCCAATAATCCACCAGCACACCGAAACCGATGGCGCCGCCGATAATCGACAGCAGATAGACGATGGTCGCCTTGCGCCCAAAGGCACTGTTAACGACAAACATCGAAGCCACGTTAGCCGCTGGACCGGCCATCAGCAGGACCAAGGCACAGCCTGGCGACATGCCCTTGAGCATCAGTGCGGCGGCAATGGGGATGGACCCCGTAGCACACACATACATCGGGACAGCCACCAGCACGATGATGAACATATTCAATAACGGCCAACGGGCATAGGTGGAAAAGAAGTCATCGGGCAGCAGCACGGTGATGAGTGTGGCCACCACCAAGCCGATCAGCAGCCAGCGGCCAATGCTCTGCATCATGTCGAAGAAACCATACTTGAAGGTTTCCATCACCTTGTTCCAGAAGCCCTTGGGCAATTCGCTGAACTCGTAGCTGGCCTCCTCGTGCACATCTCCAAGTGCTCCCTTGCGCTCCCAATGGCCCACTGCCATGCCGCCGATGAGCGACGTCACCAGAGCCGCCACAGGGCGCAGAATGGCAAAGGGCAGTCCCATCATCGAATAGGTGGCTGCAATGCTATCGACGCCTGTTTGGGGCGTAGCGATGAGAAACGAGGTGGAGGCGGCCCGCGATGCCCCGCTGCGACGCAAGGCCACTGCCGTGGGCAGCACACCGCACGAGCACAAGGGCAAAGGAATACCGAAGGCCGCTGCGGTCACTACCGACCGCAGCCCCGTCCCCGCCAGATAGCGGCTGTAAATCGTCGACGGCACAAACGCATGTAGCACACCCGCAATAAAAAAGCCCAAAAGCAGGTAGGGCGACATGCCGTTCAGCATCGACACAAAAGCGTTCACATAGTCCATCATAACTGCAGGCAAAAGTAGTTATAAAAACCATATCAGTCGAGAGAAAAAGGGAAAAAAATACGCATTTCGATACTTTGGAGTCAAAATCGTTGGCACTATAAAAAATAATGTCTAATTTTACCCCACAGGAATAAAACGACCATCATTATGGACATCAGACTACCTAAACGGATGGACGGGCATCAGCCTGAAGTGCTGATTGAGTCCAAGCAGATTACCATCATAGGCACCAACGGCGCCGGCAAGAGCCGTTTCTGCTCGGCACTGGTTGACGAGTTGGGTGATAAGGCGTACCGCATATCGGCGCTGAAGGCCCTCTTCCCCACCCCTGCCAGCGTGAAGCCGCTGCCAGGCTCGATTGACGACCTGTTCAACCGCATGAATGCCGCTAACCCTCAGATCAAGAACCTGGCCGAGACCGAGTTTGACAAGCTCTTCTATATCATGCTCAATGACGAGTTCCGTGAACTGATGAATTTCAAGGCTCATCAGCTCATGAACGAGCAGATGGAGTTTCCCAAGACCAAACTCGACATCACAGTCAAGAAATGGCAGGAGGTCTTCCCCAAGAACAAGGTGCTGCGCGAGAACGGCAAGCTGATGTTCTCGACCGAGGGTTATGAGGACAAGTATCCGCTGATGGGCTTGAGCGACGGCGAGAAATCGGTGCTCTACTACATCGGTGCGGTGCTATATGCCATGCCCGATGCCGCCATCCTGGTCGATGATCCCGAGACGTTCATCCACAGTAGCATCATGCGCACGCTGTGGAACGTGCTGGAGCAGATGCGCCCCGACTGCACCTTCATCTACAACACCCACGATGTGGGTTTCGCCAGTTCACGCATCGACAACCAGTGCGTGTGGGTCAAGGAGTTTGACCCCGAGGCTGTGGCGTGGGACTATGAGCTGATGTCGTCGAGCCGTGAGCTGGACACTGCCCTACTCGAGTTGTTGGGCAGCCGCAAGCCCGTCCTGTTCATCGAGGGCGACGACAAGCACAGCATCGACTCGCGACTGTACCCGCTCATCTTCCCCGAATACACCGTCAAGCCCTTGGGCAGCTGCAACAAGGTGATCGAGACGGTGCGGTCCTTCGGCGACCTGCAGAATTTCCACCAGCTTGAGAGCCGTGGCATTGTGGACCGCGACCGCCGCAGCGACGAGGAAGTGGAATACCTGCGCAAGAAAAACATCCTGGTGCCCAACGTGGCCGAAGTGGAGAACATCCTGATGCTCGAGGGCGTCATCCGTGCCGTGGCACGTCACAAGCGCCGCAATCCCGATATCGTCTTTCCTAAAGTGAAAAAGCGCGTCATCACCATGTTCACCAAGGAACTCAAGCAGCAGGCACTGATGCATGTGCGTCACCGCGTGAAACGTGATGTAGAACGGCGCATCGACATGAAATTCACCAGCATCAACGCCCTGGAGAACCACATGGTGGAGCTGGTGAGCGAGATCAACCCGCGGGGCCTGTATGACCAGTTGTGCCGGGAGTTCCACGTCTATGAGGACCATGACGACTACGCCAGCATCCTCAAGGTCTATAATCAGAAACTCATGCTCAACGAGAGTAATGTGGCGACACTCTGCGGCTTTAAGAGCAAGGACGACTACATCCGCGGGGTGCTCAACATCCTGAAGGGCAACAGCGAGAACGCCGCCGCCATCCGCAAGGCCATCAAGGAGTGCTTCGGCCTCGAGGATTAATGACCTTAGTGACCTTAAAGTCCTTAACGACTTTAACGACTGCCAAATGAGAGACAAACGATGAGAAATAACAAAGAAGCGACATTGGCTCTGGGGACACAGCCGGTGGGCAGGCTGCTGTGGCAGTATGCCCTGCCGGGGGTGATCGCCATGACAGCATCATCACTCTACAACATGGTGGACAGCATCTTCATTGGCCACGGAGTGGGGCCCATGGCACTGGCCGCCCTGGGTATCTCGTTCCCGCTGATGAACATCGGCGCGGCCTTTGGCGCAGCTGTGGGTGTGGGTGGTGCCACACTGATGTCGCTGCGACTGGGACAGCGCCAGTATGACAAGGCCAACAACGTGCTGGGCAAC
>Ga0310694_10001958_pt1 | contig 22086 bp, 17 predicted proteins | sample 174DNAGHGhighgp2_FD_203884 | JGI IMG/M metagenome (GOLD analysis project Ga0310694, IMG submission 203884) | Sheep rumen microbial communities from Palmerston North, Manawatu-Wanganui, New Zealand - 1742 DNA GHGhigh gp2 (v2) (version 2) | ecosystem: Host-associated > Mammals > Digestive system... | reverse complement strand
GCAGGTGGATTTTCTCCTTCAGGTGCTAAAGAATCTAATGTGAATTCTTCTCCACCATTATTTTCTGGAACTAATCCTTCTTCTCCACCTTCAGCTCCTCCTCCTGAATTTTCAATAGTTTCATTATTAGCTTTTTCTTGGTTATTCTTTTCTTCTAATGATTTAATATAATCATCTAATAAAGCTAATACTTCACTATCATTTACAATTTCACCTAATAATGCTTTTTGAATCTTTAACTTTGTAATTTTATCATCTACTTCAGTTAATTGATTCATGATATCAGATACATATCTAGTTCTACTATCATTATTAGTTCTCTTATCAAGTTCTTCTTGAGTTACAGGAGGTTGCATTCTAACTTGGAATTCATTTACATAATTATCTAATCCTCTATCAATTAAGAATAAATTAATAATATCAGTAACCATTTGACATAAGATATTTTGAAGTTTCTTAATTGATTTTCCATAACGAGCTGATAAAACTGTTAATGATTTACCACCATCAAAACCTGCTCCATCTTCTGTGAAACCAAAGAATTGTTTTGGAACTTTTAATGAGCCAAATAGCTTATCTCTAAAATATTCAATATCTGTTAATTGTTTAGGGTCGAAATCTCCACCAATTGTTGTTGGTGTAATAGCACCTTTACCTTCATGAGTTGGAATGTAAATAGTATTTTCAATAGGTCCTGCAGTTGGATAATTTTGCATACCTTTATTTACATTAATAGCTGATTTTTGTTCAATCTTATCTTTTAATCTTTGAATATAACCTCTTACTTGGTCTTTACCCATATCACCAACTTCAACATTTAAGATTCTAACTAAAGATGATTTAGTTAATCTATTTAATAAAGCTGACATTTCAAGTAAGTTTAATTCTCTTCAAATTCTAAATGCGTTATATAATAATGATTGACCTCTCTTAACAGTATAAGAAGATGTCATACTATCATCACTTACACTTGTATCATTTTCTTCTGTATTAAATTGATACTCTTTTGAATTCTTAATTGAATCTAAATAAATATCAATTGTTTCAGGTTGTCTTTGATTTGTATTTTCTAGACAACCATGAACAAATGTCATAGCATCATAAATTTCAACATCATGTTGTTTTACTTTATATCTAGTCATGTATTCATACATTTGATCTTGTTGAGTTTGTAAAACTCTTACAGGAGCTTTAACATAACCGTATGTTTTACCAAACTTTTGTAAATCAAATACTTCAGCTGGATTTGCAACCATTTCAACATAAGGAATATAAGGATCACTTTGTGAATATAGTTTTAAAACTGCTGCTTCTGTTAAATTTTCTTTATCTTTGTTTAGTTTAGATTCATTTAATTGCTTATTATGTTGATTATTCTTAAATAATAAATCATTTCCATAATCTGATTTTCTATATAAACGAATATATACATCACCATAAGTTACTAAACAATATGCTCATTGATAAATATGCTTATCAATATTTAATGAATCTACTAATCAAGTAACGAAATTTAATACTTTAGAATCATCTGCTTCTACTCAAACTATTTGACCTTTATCATTTGTTTGAACAGTATCTTCAGCATATGTTTCTAGAACAGCTGAAATAACATCATCTTGAGTCATTTGTTCATATAATTCAAATAAACGTTCTCTTGATTGAGCTGTTTGACTTAAACCATCAAGTGCTGAGACATCTAATACACCAATATCAGCAGCATCAATGATATTATCTAAAAAGCTACCTGTAGTATCTACTCCTACTTCTGGAGCACTTTTAGGAATTGGTTTTATTTGCTTTTTTACACTTTTTGTTGTTTTTGCTTGTTCTGCCATTTATATTCTCCTTTATAAAATAACAATATCATCATTAAACATACTATAATCAGTTGTAGGAGCAAACATATCATTTGCTTCCTTTAATCTTGATTTTCCTAAAGGATCACCAATTTTCTCTAATTCTTTTTGGAAATCAACTAACATCTGATCATCATAGTTTATTTCACTTTGATTTGAGTTTGCTATTAATAATTCTTCTGCTGTTTCACCATAATCAAATGCAAATTGTTCTGCATGAAGTGATGCATTATATAACGCTCCACAAACAGCATCTGACTTATCCTTGCTTCCGCCTTCAGGGTGATCTACTTTACCTGTATCAATATTTCTTTCTAGATTTATTACTTCTTGTCTTAATAATTTATCTTCATAAATTTCTAAACGTTTTTCATAAATAGCTGATTTGAAAGCTTGATAAGGTTTACAAATTTTATCTGTATCAACCCTATCTACTGATAATAACTCTACTGGATATCCTTCTGCGGATAATTGTTGTCTTAAATCTGTTGATTGGAATTGGTCACAAGTAATACCTTTTATATTAAATCCTTGCTTCTTTAATCATCGAATGAAATTTCTATTTTTCTCAAAAGATATTTCATATCCTTTAGGAGCTTTAATACTTACTGAGAAGGCTAAACTATAAAATAAATCTTTAGCTTGTAAATTAGGATCTGTACTTGGTTTCTTACCTCTTATAAATACACCAGCAATACCTGTTTTATCTCCTTTACCTCCACTACCACTCGACATATCGAGATGTATAAATAAAGGTTTAGATTTTAATGCTGGATCTATTTTATTTACATCAAAGAAGTTATAATATTGAACTTCTTTATCTTCTGGTCCAGTACCTATTGTTAATACTTCTGAACTGAAAGCGTTTTGAATTCTATCTGTAATTATATCATTAAATACCTGACCATTAATATATTTACTTAAACTACTACTTGATATACCGGCGAAATCACATAATGCTCTATCAATATCATCAATAAAGTTTGATTTAAAATCAATAGGTGGATGAATTATTTGAGTATATCCTTTAGCATAATATTCTTCTTCATCTACTCCTTCAGGAATAATAACTGAAGTTAAGAATCTATTTCCTACTGCTACTGCAAATGTTTCATCACTGTATGTTCCTTTTGGTTTACATTCCCAAACAGAACCATCTGAAATATAAACATTTGTTTTTTCAGATTTTAATTTCTTTCTCATATGTTCTTCTAGGAAAGATTTATCACTTCTTTTAGAAGAAGCTAACATTAAAAGTGTTGGATTCTTTCCTTTATGAACGAATCTTGTTTTCATACCACCAATAGCAGTATCAATCATATCATAAGCTTTCTTCTTTTGTTCATCAATTGATTTATTTTTAATGAATGAAATCTCATCGAAGAAGGCACAATAAACTGGTAAACCTATTAGGTCATCAGCTTGTGAACCAATTTTAATATCAATTACTTCTTGTTCCTCTCCATTTTTATTTACATATTTTTGAGGAACCCAAATCTTTTTAGTTCTACCTTCTAATGAACCATGTCTTAAAAATCATGGACTAGATTTAATAGTATTTTGAAATTTACTAGTAGCTATTTCTTCTGCTAGGTCTAATTTAATATTCATAAAAGCAAATACTATTTTTTCTGTAGCTTTTAAATGGAAAAACTCAATAGGATTCTTTAAACATAATATTCTATGTAAAAGATATGCTACTAATAATACACATATTTCAGATTTTCCACGTCCTCTTGAACCGCTAAAAATAGCATTGTTTACTGCTGTATCTAAGTTATTAGGGAATATCTTTTTTAATTCTTCCCTTCAATAAGGATATAATTTACTATTTCCTGAAGCATCATGTCAAGCATTTCCTAAATAATCATAATTATCTACGAATGTTTCGATATCTACTGGAACTTCAGCATAATCCTCTAATATTAAAGTATCTAATGTATTAGATTTTCCTTCTGTAATATAATCATTTAAAATCTTTAATGTTAATTCTTTCTCTTCAGGAGATAATGTATCTAAAATTTTATTAACTTGTTCTAAATCAATATTCTTTAATTCGTCAAGATTATCCATGATATTTCAACTGACTCCTTTTTCTTAAAGATAATTTAGTTCAATTTTAGCATTTCTCTATACAAAAATAATATTTATATTATTTTTGGTAGTAACAATTATTGTTACATTAAATGTTACATATTGTTACATTATATTATACATTTATTTATAAAGAAATAATATATACAATTTGAGTTTGCAAAATATTAAACTTCTTTTAACTTTTTTTTATTTTTTATTTTCCTCTGTATTTTCTTTAGTATTTTGTTCTTTAGCTTTATTCTCTTCCTCTTGTTTTTCTTTTTCTATTTGTTGTTTAGATTTATTTCCTTTAAATCTTGCTTTAGCAATAAAGTTAGCAAGATTAATTGTATTTTCATCTGTATGTAACTCATCAATAGGATTTCCTTCATTATCAAAATCATCTATACACATTTGTACAGCTTTTTCATAAGGAATACCAAATATTTTAGGGAAGATAAATCTACCATAATTATATTCCATTTTATCTTTACAATAGTTAGCGTAGTTAACAATAACTGATGCTACATTTCTAATCCAAGATGCATTATTTAATGCTGCTAATATATGTTTACAACAAGCACCTTTATTATCATTTGGATTTGTAATTTCAGCAGGTCTATTTTCATCAGGTCCTGCTTTAAAACCTTTTTGAGTAGCATAATAAGCTAATCTATATTTAAAATCACTACAAGTACAATCTACAGTAACATCTGAACTATCAATAGCATCCATTAATGCTTTAGTTACTGTATCTCTTTCAAATTTATATTTAGCATCTTTAATATAACGTTGAATTTTAGGTAAAACTCCTGAGAATGCTATAGTTACTAAATATGTTCCAGTTTTACCTTGAACTTTAACACCAAATTTTAAAACATCTTCTTTTCAGAATGTATTCATATCAATTTTGTTATAATCTGATACTGTATTAGCTATTTTACAATCTGATTTAGCATCTCATCTATTTTTGTCTTGTCCTTTATAAGAGTCTCCTTGTTTACTAGTTGATAATAAACTAGCACGTCTAACTTCTACTAAATACTCTTCGTTTAATCCGTTAAATCTATTTTTAATAATTTGCACTAATTTATAACCTGTTCAATTACCAACTTTTTCTTCTCAATTAAAATCTTTACAAGCATCTTCATATAAACTAAATACTTGATAATAACTATATTGTTTATCTTTTCAAATTTCAATTTTACAATAACCTTCATTATTTAAATATAAATCAATTATCTTTTCTATAAGTTTATATTGTTCATCAGTAGGTTTTTTATAGAGTCTAATGCATGTATCTTCTTCAGGATGAGTATTTGAAAATTCTATATAACTTTTATCACGTAAATTTTTATCTTCTCCGTGATACTCTTGCATATATATAATTTCTCCATTATCCGTAATATAACCTGCGGTACCTAAGTTAATAATGTTATGTTTTTCATCTTCAGTTAAAAAGAAAAATTTAGGATTCATAGCAAGACTCCTTTCTAAATAATCATATATTTAATTTAGCACTTTATTTTAAATACTTTAAAAACTAAAAAAAAAGAAGAGATTAAATCTCTTCTATAATTAAATCACTAATATCTACATTATTCTTTTTACAATAATCTTTAAATACATCTATGATATCTGATGCAATTAATAACTTTTTAATATATTTTCTAATATTAGTTATATCTTTTTTAACTACTTCTTCTGCTTTAGAATGTACTAAATCTGTAGCTGTATATCTAGCTCCATGATTATCACCTACAACATTTTTGTAATCAGTAATAGGAGTTATTTTATAATTAGCTTTTAACTTATTTCTATCTATAACAAATATAGCAGCAAATTTATATGAATTAATGTTTTCTAAATGTCTTGTAAAACAAACTGCTGGTTCTTTATTTCCATACATTTTGCCTACTTTTAAAACATCTTCTTGTAAAATTAGGAAAGCATTTTTAACAGTAGTTCCATGATATAATTCAGGTTCTAAAGATTCTTCTAAACTTTCTAACGATAATTCTTTAGATAATAATTTAAATTTTAATTCCTTTAAATTATCTAGAATACCTTGTCTTCTAATTTCTTTGAATACTAAATTACCTATTCCAAACTCACCTTCATTGGAAATAGATTCAGTTCTTAAATCATAAATATCATCTATATATTTTTCAATAGAATCTACTGAGGGTTCAGTTAAAATTTTTTGAGCTCTAACTTTTCATTTATTTACATCAGCATTTAATTTATTATCATCTATTTCAGGTCTTTCATATTGTGCTGGATCTTTAATCCAACCATCATTAAAACTATAAACTCCAGTAGAAACATTAGATAAATCATCTTTATTTTCTACATATAATTCAACATTAATACCTTTAATCTTAATATCATATTTTAAATTAAATAATGCCTTATAAGCTTGATAAATAATAGGTAAATGTTTAGCATCACAATCAAAAGATTCATCTGCAATAATATGAATATCTAAATCAGATTCATCAGTATAATTATAATTAGCATTAGAACCTAAAAGATAAATATCTTCAATTTTTAAATCAATTCCATCTTCTCTTAAGATATCAGCAAAAGTATCAACAATATTTTCTATTTTAATTCTTACTATATCTTTTAAAGAATTATCTTCATTTCAAATTTTAGGATTTAATGTATCATGAATAGTAACTTCTTCATATAATCCTTTTTTTCAGATTTCACTTTTCTTACAAGAACCTTCATGACGTAATTCTTTCTTTTGTTCATCTGTTAAATTAGGATCTTCATTAATTGCTTTAAGAGTTTTATCGATATCATATATTGTTTCATCATCTTTTAAACTGTTAAGAAAATCATTATAAATTTCAGTTCTTTCCTTTTCATCCATATTAATCACCTATTTCTTCTAAATGATGTGCTAATAAATCACAGAATTTAATATCTGATGCACATTTAGGATATTTCTTTTGATTATCTTTATTATATCAATTACATCATTCTTCAGGATCTGTAAACTTTTCTCCTGTAGCATGTTGTAAAGGATAAATAAATAAATCATTGATATAAGGTTTAATATGATTAATTACATCTTGATGATTAGTACAAATAGTATTAGGAACCATATCACATAAATCAGTTAATTGAATTGTTCCATCATCATTTTTATTTACTTTAAATCCAGTTAATACTAATAAGTCTTCATATAATTTTTTATATTGTGCATTAAATGATTCACCCATTCCTGTAGCAGAACCACTTCCACCACTTGCTTCACTAGTTCCAGTAATATTTCCTGAAGCTACAACACCACTATCTGCTTTAGCAGGTGAAGGAATTCCATTTGTACTAAATGATTTATTAAATAATTCAGCTTCTCTTGGTGGATTTCCTGAGAAGAAGAAACTTCCCATAGCACCTTTAACATTTGTAGCTGCATGTTTCTTTTGTAATTTCTTTAAATAATCTTTTTCAACTTGTCCTTGACTAATATTTGCTCTACTAGGACGTTTTCTTTCATCAATAATTTGTTCAGAAACTAATTCTGGATCAGCTTCTTCAAAAGTTAATGTTGTATTAGTTGTCTTAGGTTGAGTTTTTGGTTGAACATTACCTTTAACAATAACGATATCATCTCAATCATCATCAAAAACAATTTTATTAGTTGAAGGAGTAATAATAGTTTTTTCTACCTCTTCATCATCGTCGTCATCAAAACTTAATATTTGTTTAGTTTTAGGTTTAGATTCAACTTCAGGTTTACCACCAAATACATCATCTTCTGTATCAATATCACATTCCATATCAATATTAGCCATAGGATCGAATCCTGCAATTACATCATCAACACTTTGTGGTTGTTGAATATTAGCTTGTTGTTGTAATTGTGGTTCATTATGTTGAATATTTAATTCTCCTGTAGGTGTTACTTCAGCACTAATTGTTTTTATATCTTGAACAGGATTAGAAAAAGAAGTACCGAGATGCATTTCATTACCGTTATCAACAGGAGTGTTAAGATTAACAGGTTCTACTTTACCTCCAAAGCTATCATCATCAGCTTCAAAAGCTCCAGCATCCATATCTAAATCATTTAACATATTATTATTTGCATCTTGTAAAGCTTTAATTTGATCTTCTAAACTTTGTTGCATATTAATTTTCCTTTCTTTATTAATCTAATGGTTCAAATAAGTTATCATTAACAGTTAAACGATCTACTAATTTATCTAATTCAGCTGTACCTTCTGCTAATAATTTTTCACCATCGTTATCTCATTGAATATTATTTTGTTTATATCTTGTTCTAATTCTTCCTAAAGCAATTTTAAATTTAGCTAAAGCATAACTCTTTAAAATATTAATTCAATAATTACTTGTTATTTCTTCTACTGAATGGAAATTAGGAATATATTCAATAGTGATTTTAGCTGGAGAGCCATAATCACTTGTAATATATAGTTTATCATTAATTTTATCTTCTTTAAAATCTAAATCTGTTGTTAAAGTATTTCTGACTTGTAATAATGTAGAATATGCTGCATAATTTAATAAATAATTTTGTAAATTATACATACTACCACCTGTTGTAAATGCAGTTCAAGTTTGTGCATATAATGGGTCGGTATCACTTGTAGTTATACCTGAAGTAGTATCTCCTGTATAACCTTCAGTACGATATACGTGAATAATAGCATTATGATCAAAATTTTTTAAATCAATACAACGTGCATAAGGTACTGTAACTAATTTAGTTTGTGAAATAAATCTTTGTAAATCATCTAGTGTATCATCAAGTAATAATCCAATTTGTTCATCAGGAATTTCACACTTAATTCTACCACCAGTAACTTGTCGTTTAAGATAATCTATATATCATTGTCTATTATGTGATAAAGACATAAAATTACCTCCTACTTAGTTTTAATTTCTGTAACTGTTGCAGATCCTTCTAAATAATCAGCGAAATCGTTATAAATATCTTCTTTAGTAACTCCTTTAGCTGCTATTACAAACTTATCAAAATTAGGAGCTGCAATTTCAAAAATATTATATTTTAATTGTACAGCTTTGTCTCAAACAATATTATCTTCTAAATTTTCAGCTGAAGCAATTTTTCCTACGAATTCTCAACTAGGTAATTCATCTTTTTCATCATCGATGTTTACATCATAAACATAATCATGAATAAAATCTTCTTCAGTATTTTGTTCTACTGGTGTTAAATCTTCTGAAGAGTCATTTAAGTATAATTCATTTGTTGTAAAATTATAAGCTCCTAAATCTTCATTTAGATATCCTTTAACGTTTACTCAATCATCATTTAATGCATCATAAACTAGTTGAGCATCATTATCAGAACACCAAGCTTTTAATTCTTCTTCAGTTAATACTAATTTCATATTATTATCTCCTTTTTTATTTTCATTTAAGAAAGATTCTTCAGTTATTAATTCAACGTCACTTTTATTAAAAATATTAGTTACAATACGTTGATTCTCTTGATTTTTATTTAGCGTTAATCTAACTTTAACTTCTGTTCTATTAAAATCAATAACAGTGCCTATTAATCCTTCGAAAGGTTTACCACCAGAAATAATTTTAACTTTATCATTTTTATTTAAATCCATCATTTAAAACCTCTCTTTTAGTAAACGTAATTCAATTAATTTAGCAATAAAAAACTATCTAACATATAATTAGATAGCTAAAAATTTTTATTAATCAATAATTACAAATCTTGTTCGAGGAATAATTGTTGTTACAGATTCATTATTATTTAAATCAGGATCTGAATCAATATATAATTTTACTTGATAATAATAATCTCCTGGTAATAAATATTCTGTATCTTCTGTATCTATTTCAATATTACAACTTTCTTTTTGTTGAACTCAATCTTCATATGTAAATGTCTTTTTTAATATAGCTTTTTCTCACATTTGATTTGGTTCTAATAAAGCAAAATACACTTTATCATTTTCTTTTAAATCATAATAATCTGGAGCACTAATATTACCTCTATTTAAATCTACAGGAATTTTAATTGTATCTCCTCTATGAATTACAATCATATTATTTTTGTACATTTGAGCCATATATTTACTCCTCCAATTCTTCTACTTCTATAGTATTTCCTTCAGAGTCATCTTCTACGTTATTATCATCCTTTAAAGGTAGCTCATAACGCAAGAAACTGTCGCATATTTGCACTTTGTATTCAGGAGAATATTCTATTCTACCATTACTTAAAAACACTTTTATTTGAGCGTATACTTCAGTATTTCAGAAATTAAAATTTAAACTTTCTTCAGGCGTAATTACATAGCTAACTAAACTACAACCATTCATATAAGAAGGATAATCTGGATTAATAGGAAGATTAGTTATAGTAACATCAAGTAAATTTTTAGTTAACTTAATTTCAGTTCCTTGTCTATAACAAATAGCTACATTTTGAATTACTTCTTTTTTTCTAGGAACTTTAAAATTATGTTTAGCATTAGCACCAACATAAATTACATCTCAATATTCTTTTTCTATATCTAATTTTTTATTTCTGTTATGTGGAGTTATTTTTTGTTTTCCATAATTTTTAAATAATTCAGACATAGTTATCTTCACCTCATTTTTATATATAATTTAGCCAAAAATAAAAAGGCTATGATAGCCTTTAAATTATTTTATTCTATAGTATCTGTTGAAGATTCATCAGCTTTTAATAAAGAAGCTGTTTTAGGATTTACTAAAGGAATAATTCCATTTAATACACCTACTGAAATTGTTGTATCATCAACTACTGAATTTATAATTTTTGTAATTTCTTCTTTATTAGGACAATCATCAGCAATATCAAGTGTTGCTATAATTGAATTTAAGTGACCAATTAATTGTCAGAAACTATTAATTAAATCAGTTGTCATATTTAAATAAGCATTATTAATTACTTTTTGATTATCAGGTGTAACATTAACTTCTTCTGCATTTACTACAGGAGCTGTTTCAACTTCTGATGGAACTTCTGTATTAACTTCTACTTCAGGTTCAGTAATAACTTCATCATTTTCTTCTGGTGAAATAAAATATTCTAAAATAGTTTTAGACTTCATAATGAACCTCCTTATTTTTTCATATTATTTACAAATGTTATACATTCATCAATATATGCTGATAATTGTTCAGTGAATGGTGTAATATCAATTCCAGCTTCTTTTGCTGATACATTAACAATGTTAATTGCCATTTGCTTTTTATCAGCACCTTTTAAAGTACTTTGTTCAGCTTCAATAATTGCCTTATCAGCAATCTTCATAATTAAAGCTCATATTTCTTTTAAAGATTTACCTTTATTTGCTTTAATAACTTTTTTAACTGAAATAAAAGCTGTAACACCAGCTGTAATTAATCCAATTAAACCTGTAATTAATGCTATTAAAGCTTCAGCGTTTGTAATTCAATCCATATATTCTTAATCTCCTTTTCTTATTATTTATTATTTTTTAATTTCTTTTTATATTCATCATAAGTATCGATACAATCAAAATCTGTTTTTAATGTATCAATAAAAGAATTTCCATTTAGCTTTTTATAAGCTTCGTACATGTGTGATCAATTTTGTGTATCTTCTGTTGTTCTGAAACCTTCTTTTTCACAATGTCTATATGAATTTAATAAATCATTTCTTAAACTAGAACATTCGCCTTCTTCGAGAGTGTTAATCTTATTTCCTATTACTTGAAGAGATTCTTTTATAGGTGTAATTTCAGCTTTTACAACTTCGGCTACCAATTCTTTTTGTTCTTTATTTTTCTTTTCTTTGAATTTCTTACCACTAAGTTTAATTCTAGCGTAAATATCACCTAAAATTAAAGCACCTAATGCAGGAAAACCAATCAATGTTAAGATTTCATATCATTGCATAGTCATGCTCCTCCTTCTTCAATACTGTATTTCATTTAATTTAGCATACTTTTTTATGTGAAGGAAACATAAAAAAAAGATGAGCTTATTTTTTAAGCTCATCAATTTCTCTTCTTAATTTTTTAACTTCATCTAATAATAAATATACTATTTTACTTTCATCAATCATTAAGTAACCTTGATCTCCTTCTCTAACTAATTCAGGGAAATATTTTTGAAGATCTTGAGCTACGAAACCAATAGTTGTTCTATTATCTTTTTTATAAGTAAATTCCTTAACAGGAACATCTAAAATAGAGTTGACAGGATAATAATTATGAATATTATATTTTAATCTTTCATCAGAATCAGTACCCAATAATAAATGTGAATATCCTTTACTATCTAATAATACTTGTCAATTTCTTCCTACTAAATCATAATCAGGGTTAAAATTTCCTGGATCAATTCCATTTGATATAATAATAGGTATAGGAGATGTAGTTAAACTAACATCATCTGATTTTGGACGTCCATCTATAGATCTACAATCATCAGGTAATTGATTAGGGTTTAAATCAAGTTGTGTAAAACCAGTACCAATAACTAAACCAGAAGTATTAACGAACTTTCCACTAATTTGATAATGTGGATTTAAATATACTGGAGATGTACTTTGTGAAGAAGGTGCAGGAGTATCTGTTGGTTTAGCTGTACATGATATATACTTTTCATTCATATATACAAATGAATTTATATTACTAACCTTAACATCAAACGTAAATGTACGTGGATTAACAGTTACATCTTTATCTGGTCAAATTACACAAGTAGGTGTAGTAGGTCTGAATGGCGCATGTAAAGTTAATCCATCAGGACTTAGTTTAGCACTATTATATTTAGATTTAACATATCTTGTAACATTATATTCTTTATTACCAGCTGACACACAATGTACTTTAATTGGTTTACCACCTAATTCAGTTCAACCAAAACAATCTTTATTAATACCTGATCCATCATCTGCAGAATCACCTGAAGCGTTATAGAAATTAGATATACCTATATAAGGATAATCTTTAATATCTACATTTGTTAATCCACCAAATCTAATTCTTTCTATAACATCTCGTGTAGTATGATTTTCTAAATCTTCTTCTATTTGTTTTTCGAAAAACTTATCTTTTGGATTTCAAGTAGTTTCATTAGGAGTACTATGGCTCCAATGTGTATTATAATTAGTATTATTTGTAGGAGAATAAATAATTAAATCTTCTGATAAAGAATTATTAACTGACTCAGTTATATCTTTATAATACTCTTTAACTTGACCTGAATTAGTTATTTTATAATTACTAAATGTTAAATATTGAGTATTAATAAAATGTCTTAAACTATGAATTTTAGTAAGATTACCATAATTTATATAATTTCTAGTATTATATAACTCCGCAATATGAACTGGATTATTTTCAAAATTAATTGATCCATGCTGTTTAGTATTAATATTTACTTTATTTGTATTAAAAGTTAAAGTTGTATTTTGTGGATCAGTAGTTCAACTTTCATTAGTAATATTTAATACAGAATTATCTAACTTAATTTCATTTACAGAACTAACTTTAGTTGTTTTAATCTCATCTGCATGAACTTTACGAGTTGTAATTCAACCTGGAGTATTTTTAAATTCATAATTAAGAAAATAATCACTTAAATATTTTGCAGGATTATTAAAATCTTTTATTAATCTAGTATCAAAACTAAATTTTGAAGATTCAGGAATAATATACACATCATTTTGTTTTTCTAACAAACGTAAAGTATCAGTAAATTTACTAGTATCTATTGATGTACTATTAGAATAAATATATAAACCTGTAAAAGAGTTTGTACTATCATCTAAACAAGTATTAGGTGCATTAATACCTGAAACTATTCCTTCTAGATTTTTTAATATTTTACTTGAGAATTCAGTATTATCTATATCTTGTTCTTCACTTTGTTCAGGTGAACGATAATCTATTATTATTCCTGCACAATAATAATCTTTATTATCTTGTGTAATAACACTTGGATCTTTAATTTTAAAATAATATCCACCTAAAACAAATTCTAAAGGTTTTGTCGAATCATATGTTTCAGTTAATACATAACTTCCTTGTTTATTAGGTGATATAAGTTTATTAGCTAAAACAGAATTTGCTTCACTTCTATATATAGATTCAGGATCAAAAGGTTGCTTTCTATTAGCTGTAGGATAAACTTTTATATTTTTACTTTGTATGTAACCCATATTCTTACATTCCTTTCTTTTTAATTAGTAATTGCTAATTTTCAATCTATTTTTAAACTATAATTTGATTGATCACTTTCAATATTTAGATCTCCTAGTAAATCTCCTAAGGTATTATCTACTTGAGAAATAAAAGCAAAAGTTGAAGGTTGTGATAAATTTTCACTATTACTTGGAGTATAATTAGCACAATATAATGTTAATAAGTTAATAGGTTTTCATTTTGTCACTCCACCTATATTAGGTTTTAATACTAAATAAGAAAAAGGAATTTCAAAATGAAGATTAATATCAGATGAACCTATTTTATTTTCTGTAACATTAATTTTTGGATTTTCAACTACTTGAATTAATCCAGCTGACATTCTATTTCCATCAACTGTATATTCAGCAATACTTTTTTCACCTGGGTTATCTCCAATTACTGGAACAAGTTGTCCTTTATCAGCTGCTGAAAATAATACAAGATATTGAGGTCTATAAGGTAAAGCATTTTTAAAATTTCCAGCTAAACATTCTGAGAAAAATTTAAATAAAGGTCAACGACCATTATTATGATAAGTTTTACTCTTATATACTTTATTGTTTTTTATTAAACTAACGGTAATTTCTCCGTTATAATTAAAAGAATTAGATTCTTTTGTAGAAATTAATTTTTTTCTTTTTGCCATAAAGTAATCTCCTTTATCTAATAATTTAGCTTATTCTGATAACTCATCTGATTTGAAATAAGCAATCTTTTCAGCTGCATTAGGATGTGTAACATCTGTACTTCTATCAACTAAATCTTTATCATGAATCATTTCACCGGCAACAGTATCTTGATATCTATATGTTGTTGATAATTCAGCTGGAACAATAATAGATTGACGAATATTATAAATAGTTCCTGCAGGAAGAATATAATCTAATAAATCATAGAATAAATTTAAATCTAATACGTCAGATGGAATAAAAATATTTAATATTCCATCATCATCGTATTCGATTGTTACTTCAGCATTTATTCCCATAATATTTAATAATAAATTAACTACTAATTTAATACTTTGTATATTTCCTTTATTCTTTAAAAGTTCTAGAAATATAGTACTAATAGCATTTAATTGATCATTGTTATATTCTTGTTTTAATTTAAATCCTAAACTAGTACATAATAATTCTAATAAGAAACTATTATTTTCAATAGAATTTACATTTTTAGATAATATTTTAGCATTATTGTAAGTGTAGTTAAATATAACTTCAAATACTCTACCTAATAATTGAAAATCTCTTGATTCTTTATAATATACCTCTGGTACTAAATTCTGTGTCTTAATCATATTAATTTACCTTCGAATTCTTATTTATATCGATATCTGATAATGAACTAACATCTATTTCAGATATTACGAAATTATTACAAATATTCTTTTTATTAAATCAACTATAAGGATCATCTAAAGTTTTAACATCAAGATAACGTTCATTTTTAATAGGTATATTATAATAGAAAGTAGGATAAGGTCTAATATAATTCTTTAAGAAATCTTCTACTTCAGAAGCTTTTAAATCTAACATTTTTAAATCAACTCCATAAGCATTATCTTTAATCTTAACAAAATCGTTATGTAATAAATCTAATGTATCACCTGAGTTAGCATTATTAAATTTAAGTGTACAAGAATTTGTACAAGCAATTATATTTAATCCAGGTTGTAAAACAATTTGTGAATTTTTTGTTAAACTATTTTTATAATCAATTAAATAATCTTCTGTTGTTTCAGTATTAGATTTATATGAAGTTACTTTTATAAGATGTGTTAAATCGTTATAATCAGTATGATAATAATATGCACAAACTAACATATGTTGAGAAGGAACATAAACCGGTAAATCTACTTGATCCATATTACTGAAATCAATCATAGTTGTTCCTTCAGCTAATACTGAATCACTACCTCCTTCTTTAGAAGATGTAATAGGTAATTCAGCGAATGGATAAACAATTAAATTATCAGTTCTAATACCATTTAAATCAGTAACAGATAAATTAATTTTAAAACCACCTGTTTTTTGAATTAAATAATTACTTCTTAAACTAATTTGTCTTAAAGGAGTTTTATTTAATGGTTCGTAATTAATTTCTTCCTTAATATAAGTGTAATTATATTCTAATTCATTTTTAATTTCATCATTAGGAATAATTTTACCTTCTTCATTTTTGAAGTAACTTGTATATAAATCAATTTTATTTTTAGATATAACTAAATTTGTATCAGGATTATTATAATCGCTTAATTTTTGAGTTAAGTCAGGTCCAATATTAAGGTCTAATACAGGTTTTAAACTTCAATAATAACGATATCTATTACTGTCTTCAGGAGAAACATTTAAATATGTTATAGCTTCATTATTAATTCTTAAAATATTAATTTCATCACTCTTTAATTTTCACCATTTAGAAGAATCAATATATTCATGTCCAAATGGAGTTTCATCACTTGATAAATTAATATTAGATACAACATCATCTTGAACAGCTGTATTTATAATCATTTGTTGAATAGTAAATGAATTATCAGTACTAAATATAATTCCGTTAGGTTGAGTTATTCAATCATTATTAGCAAAAGCACCTAAACCATTTAAAGCTATATCGTCTTTTGTTACAGAATCATTATTATTTAAACTTCAAATAAGTAATCAAGGTGATTTTTCTATTTCACTTATTGAATATCTTAGAGTTAATTTAGTTCCTGCTCCAAAAGTAGTTAAAGATGATTTTGAAGGATCTGTGTAAAATAAAGCTTCAGAATCTTCTAGTACACAACTATATAAACCATAATCAGCATTATTAGGATCAACACATTCTTTTACAAATGTAAGAGTATTATTATTATTTGTTAACCAATATAAATAACAACTCTTTGTAATAACATTCTTACTGAAATCTCTAATTTCAATTTCATCAGAACTAGTTAAACTAAACATTCCTAATACGTTATCTCATTCAGTACAACTAATAGGAAGAGCTTGTTCTATTTTAGCACGTGATTTATCAAAACTATGTCCTAATAATGATCATTTAACTGAATCATATAAGTCAAAATTAGGTTTAATAATTCCATTAAATGCTTCATCATCAGTAGAATAATCTTTAATTTCTACACCATTTTTGTAAGTTAATACTTTAGGATTACCTTGAGCATCTCTATAATATTTTCTACAAATTGTAGTATCATTATTATCAGTATAATTTATATATAACTCATCGTTTTGTCTAAGAGCGTAATCAATACCTTTTTTAATGTAAGCGTTAGCTACACCAGCATCTAAACCCAATGTTACAGGAAGAACTTTAAAATTATATGCAGCATAAACAGGTATGTTTTCTCTTCTTTCAACTTCTTGTCCATCATCACTAGTGTCAGTATAACTTCGAACTTCTCATCCTATAATATTATTAACTGGTTCTCCATTAATTGTACAAGAAGCACCTAAGTTACCTGCAATACCTGTATAAGTATTAGTATATGAATTTTCAATAGATTCAATTGTAGGTCTAACCTCACCTTGTCTAAGAGCACAAGAATTTAATTTACTTAAAAACTCAGTTTTAGTAACAGTAAATCTTTGTAAAACTTTACTATCTCTAGGATCAGTTTTGATTAATTCAAATGAAGCTTCTTTAGAATCTTCAATACCATTTACTAAATCTGTTGTAGTATAGTAATCATATTGGGGATCATAACTTGTAATAGATTTATATAAAGTTCCTTTTCTAGATAAAATTGAAGAATATTCATAACATTCTTTATCAACTAAATAACCTGGAGTATGACTAGCTTGTTTACCTTTTCTAAATACTTGTTTAGCTTTAGATAATAATCAAGTAAATGTTTTATCGAAAGCATTTTTTCTAGCTGCTAAATCAGTATCAAAATTTGTTAAATCAATATAACTTGGATCTTGTTGATATGTATTAATTTGTTCCATTAAATGCTTATCAATATGAATTAAACAACAAGGAACAGCTTGATCAGATTCTGCATCTGTAGCATCAGCTTTCTTGAAGAAATAATTAATATATGTTGGATAAGTCATTTTAGTAACTAACTTAGGAGCAATTAATTGGAATTTCTCATTTTCTCTTAAAGTATAAGTATCTGTAATATTCTGTGGATAAATAATTAAATTTGTATCAACTGTAGTTATAGAGTTTTCATTATTAGTAGTTGTAGATGAATAATTATTATCTTCAGAACCAAATACTTTTGAGAATTCTTCTAACTCTTCTTCTGATAAATTATAAGGATTATATTCATCATTATAATTAGTTTGTCCATAGAATGATACTAAATTCTTATTATAATTGAATAATGGAGTTCTACCAGCTAATACATTCTTAGCAATTAATTTTTGATAAATTTCTTTTGATTTAGCTTTTTGTTCTTCACTTAAATTAGTTAATAATTCATCATTATTTGTTAATAAACCTTCTTCTCCTGAAGTTAACATATATTTTGTAATTATTTCAGGTTCATTTAAATTAATATCTTTAATTCTTTCATCAGCATTAAGCATAACATCTAAAATAGAATCATAAGGAATTTCTTCACCATAATCAAGATTTCTAGCATTAAAATTTTTATATAAAGCTGTATAAACATTATTTTTAATTTGATTAGCTTCATATCTATTTACTTTACTAGTTGTTGAAATTCTAGCAGATAATTTATAATAATTTTTAATTAAATAAATATCTTCATTAAATGGTGTTTTAAGTTTATGTGCTATAGTTTTGTAATCATCAATTTGTGGATCAATTTTACCTCTTGCACTTAAATCAGGCTTAAATGATTTTTGATAAGTATCTTTTGAGTAAGCTGTTTTAATACTTGTTAAAGGATATAAAATTAAATTAAAATAATCATTAGAATCAGAATTTACTTCAACTTGTAATTCAACTTGACTTTCACTTAAAGCTGATAAAATACTTTGTAAAGAAACTGAAACTGGAGTACCTTCAGGTGTTAATACTGTAACAGGATTATCAGTTACGATTCCTTGAGCAGAAGCTACTTTAGCTGTAGTAATAGTTGATTGGTTTCTAACCATAGGTTCAACATCATATCTAATACCATAATTATCATATGACACAACTGTATTAGCTAAGTTAATATCAGATCTAATATCGGCTACTAAACAATTACTTACTAAAGGTGTATTATCAGTATGTTCATCTACAACTAAATTGTAAATAGCATTCATATAATCTCTACAAGTAACTAATGTTTCAAAAGTACCGATTGTCTTCTTATAATTTTCTCAAGCTTCATCAATTGTTTCTTTATCTGCACCATTAATAGTTGAATAAGGATTTTGAATAACTAATTGATCAGATACTTCAATTTCAGAAGTAATATCTTGAGTAGGATCTTCAGGATCTTTTGAGTATAAAGTAACAGTTGGATCTAATAATTTTGTTAACGTTTGAGCGTTAATATTACCTGAAGCTCCTGAACTTCTAATATAATAAACTTTTAAACCATTTCCAATTAATTCTAAAATATTATCTGGAAATTGAATATAAGGATTATTAGTAATACTTTCTAATCCAAATTTTCATGCTTTCTTATTAACTCTAATAGTATTTAAATTTTGAACTCTTTCCCAACTAACAGTAGCATCTGACGCATCAGTAATATAAATACCATTTTCAGCAATACCTGTTTCTGGTAAATAGAATCTATTTTTAGCATCTAAATTATAACTTCTTAAAATATTATCATCATTGATTTCTAACTCAACTAAAGTTCCTTCAACAATCTTTTTGTTAGCCTCAATTTCATAACGAGTTTTTAATGTTACTGGTTCAACTAGGATATATTGAATATCTTCAGAATCATTTGTTAAAACTGTTTGAAAAGCAGGTAATGTAATATAATTATTAGCTTTACTAGAATCATTATTAGTTCCATCAACACTATTTAATTCATCTCCAACTCACATAAAAGATGCTGTTGTAGTAGCTGATCTGTAATAATGCATATCATATACTAACATTTCACATAACTTTCTCATTGCTGCATCTTCTGTTACAGATGAAGGGAATCTCTCTAATAATTTTTTATCAATAGTATAATTTAGTTTATCTGTATAAGCTGATAAAAGTTTTAGTAAAACATTTCCTGGATCTGATTCATTTGATGATTCAGGATGCCAAATATCAGTTAATTTATTAACTAAATCTAAAGCTTCAGGATAAACTTGATAAAAATCTTTTTTAGTATAACTTAAATTATCTATTTTTAATTCGTTCTCTGTTCTCATATATTATCTATATTCCTTTCTTACACATTTGTTTCATCATCATATAAAACTAGATTATATGAATCTACTTCAAAATTAGCTTGATTAACACCTTTGAAGTAACATAACATTTTAGCTTTATCAAAGCTAATATGAATATCTTTTCTATTTACTATTAACTGAGGTAAAAATAATGCAATAGCAGTATATATTTCATCTATAATAACATCTCTTAATATAAGATTATTTTGGTCAAAAATATATCTTCTTATTCTTACACCAAAATAAGGATCACCAAATAAAGTTCCTTGTTCTGATTTTAATGTTAATTTTGTATTTTGTCTAGTAGCTTCAAAATCTTTTACAATTCTAGTTGAATTACTATTAAACATTTTTGGAAAGGCTAAACTTCTCATATTTTTACTCTCCTTGTTTTTTAAAAATTTTAAAAATTATTTACAATTAATTTAGCATTAAAAAAGTCTATTTAAATTAAATAGACTTTTATTTTTATCTTGAATTAAATAACTCATCAATATAAGTTTTAACTAATGGATTAATTTCACTTTTGCTATCTTGAGTAAACTTAACTGCTTCTTCAATATCAGTATATTTTAAATTACCTATAGTTGAGTCTAAAGGTAATTCAGCTCTATCAGCTACTCTAATACTTGAAGCTTTATTTACTGCTAAACAACTATCATCTTGACCTTTAAAAACTTTACCTAAAATGATAGGAGAAGTTATATTATTATTAATAAATCCTAAAACTACTATATCATCAACAGCGTAACCATTATAATTACCTGGTTGATAACATAAAACTGCATCAACAACAGCTTCAGGGTATTCACTTGTTTCAAAGATAGGAAGTCTAACTTTGAAAATATTTTTTTCATAATCTATTGATTTTATAATCCCGTACTGTATCATGGATCTAATTCATCTCCTGACTGACCACCAATTCTAGTTAAGGATAAAGTAGTTCTATAACCACTCATATCTATTTGGTCTACTTGTTTAGTAATTATATATAAACCGGATGCTACATGTTTACGTCCATGAAAAATAACATTTAAACGTAAATATTCCATTAGTACTGCAGGTCTTAATAATCCTTTCATTGTAACACTTCCTGAAATAGGATATTGTGTTACTTTACTTCATCAAATTTTATCTGCTGCATGAATTTCGTAATCATCACTATTTGCTGCAATTAATGTAGGAACATATTGATCTTCTCACTCACCTTGATCATTTAATCTTTTTACATAATCACTTACTGGAGCAACTTTTTCGTGATAATTAAAATAAATAGAATAAGCTTCATTATCATCAATTCTAAAATCTGTTATAATATTAGCTGAAGGATAACCTATATCTAAAGTATATGCATCTGCATGTTCTACATATTGAGATATCTTTTTAACTCTAAAATAAGGTCCATTTAAATTACGGATTCCTTCAGTTGTATCATTTTCTGCTTCATCATGAATTGTAAATACATAGAAAGCTGATGTTTTAGTTTGATTAGGTTTAGTTCCTTTAGGTATCATATTATCAACTAAATATTTAATATAATCTAATTCATTATAATATCCACCATCTAAATCTACTTTTGCGTCTGAAGAATCAATTAATCCTAAAGCTTTAATATCATCTTTAGTTAAT
>Ga0310694_10001956_pt1 | contig 22117 bp, 35 predicted proteins | sample 174DNAGHGhighgp2_FD_203884 | JGI IMG/M metagenome (GOLD analysis project Ga0310694, IMG submission 203884) | Sheep rumen microbial communities from Palmerston North, Manawatu-Wanganui, New Zealand - 1742 DNA GHGhigh gp2 (v2) (version 2) | ecosystem: Host-associated > Mammals > Digestive system... | reverse complement strand
AATTTGTCGGCTAATAGGCTGCATAACAAGGAAAAAAAGGACATCTGATGTATAAAAATATTTAATTTTTCATATCGGATTTTCGAACCATTCGTTTAATTCACGTATCTTTTCGACTTTTGGAAATCTTTCATATACATCAGGATCCTCGGCAAATTCATACGCGATGTTTAGAATTTCGAAAACGTGATCCATTTCACTATCTGGTATTGCGTGATATCCTTTCGGGTTTCCTCTTAATCCATAAGCGTCCACGAGGCACCCAAATAGATGACACCATCCACTTCTTCCATTTGGACAGGATTCCTCTGGAGGTAACCTCACATCGAGACTATCCTGGTGGTTTTTGACCCACTCCAATACTTTTTTACTGTTTGTTGCGTTCATATTTGTACAATTTTTGCACTAATTATTATAATTCTACTTTCTGTACTTGTCAATGGATAATAACGATCAGGATATTAAACAGTTGAGGGTTACGAAACTTTCCGAGTTGGAATCTTCCTTTCAGGCCGCGCTTAATAATAAAAACATGTTTATTAATGTGGATGGTATGGCAGTAACCTGTGGTGAAGATGCAATTGCAAATTGTCTTGAGTTATATTCGAAATGCGGAATAATGAGCAAGGTTGAATTTAAGGATTATGAAAATCGCCCCCACAACATTAACAGGGAACAACTAATGTCGATCTATTCCGCGTTGGTTTTGTGGCGATCCAATCTCTTCAAAGCCAAATGGCGTTATGAACAACAAATTGATAGTATATTTGAAATTAGCGAACTTAAGGCTCTAAAATTTACCTTTTAAATACAAGCGACCATAAAGGATTATTGAAATAATGCACGATACCAATCTCACGCTTTTGGGCGAATTTGAAATTACAGTATTGGATAAGGATAACCACGTCAAACAAGTTGTTCGCGAACATAACCGCGTCGTAAATTCCGGCCTCGAGTTGATTGCAAGTTTGCTCGTGGGGCCAGAATACGAGCTTGAAAATACTGATGAAACTGGGAATTTTTATATTCCGCGGCCAATATACTGTGCGATTGGCAGTTCAATGGTGGTAAACAAGGAATATGATGAGGAAAATCCGACAGAAGGTGGAAAGGGTGTTGAACCTGATGATACGAAGCTGTCCAATGAATTAATCCGCAAGCCTTTTGATAAGGTTAAACCCTATTGGATCGGCAATTCCTCCCAATCCATACAGGGTGATGTGGCAAGTGGCCAAATTATTCATCGCGAATATGTACCTGGCCCATCCACCTCATTGGTAAATGGTTCGCCTGTGCAATCATCCGATTTCCCCTCTGCATATGAATTTTCCAGCGAAGGCACGGAAGGCGAAAACGGTAACGTAATGAACGCGCGAACCCAGGTTCTTCGCCGTAGGGCAGTAATTGAATTCACTACGACGTTTTTACCAGGTGAACCGGCGCTGAAGAGATGCCATATTTGTGAGGTCGGGTTATTCAATACTGACGGCACCACAATAAGGAACGGTGTTCGATATGGTCATTCGCCATTTACCGAAAATAGGTCCGAGGCAGGTTCTGGCCTTGTTCGCGACACCATGTTCAATCGCTGTGTGTTTAACCGTATTAACAAATATGAGGACGATACCTTGATTGTGAAATACACGCTCACTGTCGCATCCAATCCGTCTCCGTATGATATCGGATGGAAGAACGTGTTAACGCCGGCAGATGAATATGATCCAGATGCACCAGATTCATCGATCACAAATCCTGATATCGGCACCAACAATCCATAATAATATAACAAAAGGGGATTAAAAATCCCCTTTATTTTTTGCCATTTTGAGGTTACTGAGGAAAGACTCGGGCCGCAGTATTACATGCGCATATTGCGCGATTTAACCGTGTTTAACCATGTTTTCTTCTACGTTTTCCATACGTTCATATAACTCGCCAATAGGAATACACTCAACACGTCCCGTTCTTTTGTTTTTGATTCTTACAATGGTATCACCGGTCACACACTCAAGTTCCTGTGCAACCTTTACTGGATCACCCAACAATTTGGATTGTGTTTCGAACCAATCATCATCTGCGTGAATTTCTTGCCATTTGCCTTCCACATGCACGAAATTATTGATACCCTGTTCGCTTTCATGCCAAATTTTATAAAAATGGTTTAAACCGTATGGCGTACTAATCAATACCAATTTTGATTGGGATGATGAGGACAAGGCCGGGAATGTGGAGGTAACAAATTCTTGTGCGATTGAGGTAGGAAGGAAGGCGAACTCGTCGCAAATACAAAGACTAATACTTCGACCACGGATCGCGCTCGCCGAGGTTGCAGCGCATGAAATTCTACTACCGTTCTCCAAAACCATGGATGTCTTATTATATTCTTTAACACCGGGTTTGACATAATCGGGTAACATTTCATACATCATCTCAATACGGCCAAATAGTTCCTTCGCGGCACTCAATTTATTAGCAAGGATGACAATGTCCTTATTTGCGTTGAAAATGCCGAACCATAAACAATACGCTGCTATAACGGTTGATTTACCACTCTGACGAAATAATTTGCATATGGTAAAGCGATTATGGTGCACCGCGTCGATGATACGCTTTTGGTATGGATATAGATGAAATGGTACAATACCTTTATCAATGGAGACAACCTTGACACAATTATCTATGAATTCACACGGATCCTTTGTAAATTTTACAATGCTTTGGACTTGTTCCAATGTGTAGGGTTGTTGTGCTCCCGACATCTTAACATTGGGGTTACCATTGTAAAATCTATTATCCTGCTTTCCAAATGCCATACAAAAATAAATTTTTGATTCACATAATGCGCCTATTTATGATCAGCACGGTATAAATATGTGCACATATTATCTGCAAGTGGCCATCCGTGACTAATCCATACCTTAATACCCACGAGGAATGCGAACAGGATTTGTTGGAAGATTTGGTGGATGAGTGCATCCACGTAACCGGCGAAAAACTATACTACATTCCACGTAAACTTTCTGAAAGTGACGGTATCAATATTTTCAATGAAGACCGCACGAGCATTTTTCAAAACGCGTATCCGTTTACTGGATACATCGAAAATGCCCAGAGTGGATTGGAAGGTAACGGGTATTTGATGCAGAAATTTGGCGCGGTTGTTGATTATAATGTCACGATTACTGTTGGTAGAAGGGAATGGAATAAACGCGTCGGATTTCACGGGACGACCATCATTCCTGATTCTCCATGTAGTGGCGACCTCATTTATTGGCCAGTAACTGATCAACTTTTTGAGATCAAATTTGTGGATGATAAGCAAAATCCATTTGCTCAACTCGGCGCTTTCTACACCTATAGGTTAACTGTCGAGTTGATGCAGTATAGTAGTCAGCAAATTAACACTGGCCACGATGAAATCGATAAATTCGAAACCCTTAAGACCTTGGACACCAATGCCGATGTTTCCTTGTGGGGAGGCGTGGTTAAGTTTGATATTGTTAAACCAGGTAAGGGGTATATTGGACAACCTGAAATTGTTATGAAGAGTCTTACAGGCTCGGGCGCACAATTTTGGGTCGATTTGGACGAGGAAACAGGTGCAGTTAATGACGTGGTGGTACTCGATCCGGGTCAGGCCTACCATAGTATGGATAGAGCAGAAATCCACGGTGAATGTGAGGAACCTGCCGAGGTTGTTCCTGTAATTCGTACCGTGACAGAAAATACTGGTGATGCGTTTGGTACAAATGCGCCCAACATCAAAAAGGCGATGGAAATCAGTGATGTTAGTCCGAAGACCACACCATTTGGGCCGCCTGAATATCCGACAACTCTCGAGGATGTTTTTGGTATGTATCACCATGACGAGAATTGTCCGATGAAGCAGTTTGAATTACCACCAGAAAACGACGTCGACGACGAAAATAAAAACCCCGAAAATGCCAATGATGACAATTTCGGGTTAAATTCGTTTTAATACATTTCCTTACGGAAATCAAACTTTTTGATGATTTTCTTTTTATTGGGCTCCACGCGGTTCCTGAATTGACGTCTCTCACACATCTCACGGTTAATGCGATTACGCGTCTTAGGTGCCTTAACAGTAATATTAATGTGAATTGCCATTGTTATGTTCTCCTTGTTTGATGTTGATCATTATATCGCAAGGAAACAACAATGGCAATATTGTTTCCTGTAAAAATTATGCCTTTGCTGCAGTAAGAAATTCATTACGCAGAATCTGATCGCTTTGGAATCGACCGCTGGCACTCAAAACCACCATGGAACCGTTTGCTCCAACACCCCTGCATGTCTGACAGGTATGGTACGCTTCCATATAAACAACCACATCCTTCGTACCCAAAATAAAGCAAAGCGCCTCACGGATCATATCGCACAGTTCCTCCTGGTTACACGGTCTCGCACTTAGAAACTGCGTAATACGGGCAAGCTTACTAATTCCGATAATTTCACCCTTTGGGATATAGGCAATCGTGGCCGACGGACCAAAATCATAATGACCATTCTGACCGGATAGACCAAAGAACGGCATAAGATGGTGCGCGCAAACGGAAATAATAGGTGCGTGCTTTTCCAACACGAAACTATTTGCAGAATACTTCCCTGCCGGGAACATCGTGCACTTCGGGAATCGACTCCAATCGAGGCCACCCATTAGCTCGTTGACCCACATCTTTGCCACACGCTTCGGCGTTTCAACAAGCTGGGGATCATCCGGATTGAGACCCAAACTACGAATGACCTGTGTCATCTGTTCGGTGATTTCCTCAATCTTCTTATCGTTTTCCTTACGTTCCGTGCCAACAGGCAGTTCGGTGGTCAAATACCCCTTTGCCTTGAGATGCTCGAAAACCTTCATCCCAAGAACGGGATCACTCTTACTCTTTTCAAAAGACAATTTTTATTTTCCTTTCAGTTGGTGATGGTGGAAAGGACAAGAACCCATCACATAAACATTTTAATGGCCAATTCCTTTCATATTGTTGGCCATGTTTGTTATTATTCGCCTGTGTACGTGGCGATGCTCTTAGGACTTTCCTTATAGGAAACCTGGGCGACCTTGACGTTATCCAGAATCTTACGAATCTTTTCGTCCTTGGTTTCTGCCTTAACCTTGTTGAGCCGATTATTTACGACATTATACATCCAATGTGCGAGGTTTTCGCTGGAGGTTTCAAAATCGACCACAGTAATACCGTGAAGAAGCTCAAACAAAGGACTCTGAATGCAATATGCCCAATCCGGAATTTCCAAATGATATGCGCGATACCCTTCGCCACCGTCCAGAAGATCGATCACGGACATCTCCGGCTCATAAGTGATATCACTGTCCTTGGTGCTTTCCGGTTCAATCTTCTTCATTGCTTCCTTGAGAAGCATATCCCAGGCATGTCTTACGAGGAAATCGTAAAGCGGATCATTCTTCCACAAAATGAACTTATGATCGTAATAGCCGTTTAGTGCCGACTTCACAAAACTGAGGTGATTAAAGTCGAGCACCATTTCGTTTTCAAGATTTTCCGACGAAATTCCAATAAGAAACGTGACATTATGGCCGTGAATATTCTTGCACGGTGCTGCGCGGAAATCGTCATCCCGCAGGGCATCACACAAATACTGTGACGAGATTCGATGTGCACAGGCGGCATCAAATTGCTTTTCGATGTAATAACTCAATTAATTACTCCACAATAAAAATGATCCATTGATATTATACACTAATACTAATGGGTTTGCAAGATTAGTTGATCGTTTTCTTTTTTGGGGTCGTATTGGCGGTAATGAAACAAGTATCATCCGTTTCATCAAGGGCGATTTCGGCTGCAGTGTTTACGATGGTTTCGCCGTCATCATCATCGTCCTCCTCATCTTCAGGAAGCAACCCGTGTTCACGAAGATTCTGACGAGCGCGTTGCTTCAGCTCATTTGCGACGTACGCGTCCGCCATTTTCTTCACCCAATGATAGTTGACTCCGAGTCCAATCACTGCACCATTAGGCGCAACAGCGGCAAACCATGTGGCACTATCCTCGTCGTTTTCATCTTCTGAGACACCATAGATAATATACGATACCCCCATTTCATTAATTACGGTGAGGGCATGATTATCATCCATATAATCTTCCATCCAATCGACGATATCCTGTAGGAACGTATGCTTAGGTTCACCGATATTAACCTTCAATTTTGCCATAGATTTATCACTCATTTAAAAATATTCGCGACACACAACATTGACTGCAATTCACTGTATGTGGCATTTCTCGCCGCATGTTTGGCAGTTCTCACCAGCTCTCTCAACTCCTTTGATAATTCATACATTTCGATTTGATTAGTTGGCCAGCTGGCTAACATCCAATGCCGAACGTCATCGAGACGCTCTTCCAAGTCCTTTGTGTATGAACGGGCACACATCAACTTCAGCAAATATATTTTGTTCGAAAGATCGACTTTCCGCGCACTAATTTCGTCCGATTTTTCTGGATGGTTTATTGCCATCATCAGAAGAGTATCGAACATCTTTTCTATTTCTTTCATCCTCGTGTAGTATTGAGGCGTAGAAATTTTACATGCACTATTGCCTTTGGTGTCAGAATCTTCATCTGAATCCTCAAGTTTTCTCCGTTTGATTGCATAGCGGACAATAATACCTACCAATACCAATAGCATTAGGATTTGAAGAGTTGCGCATACAACGAAGGGAAGTGGATCTATTGCCATTCAAAATATTCCTCAAACGGCCATATTTTATGGTCATTTAGTGTTTAATGATGTCGTCACTACGCTTTTTCGCTTCGGCATCAAGGCGCGCCTTGCGCTTAAGCCAACCTTTATAGGCTGCTTGCGCACGACGCTGGCGTTCTTCATTAAGGCGCTTAAGCACATCACCGTGGAAATATCCTCTTTTCACACAATCGAATGCATGATCAATATCATTCCACTGGAGCCAATCATCCTTTTTAAAGGGCTTGTTATACATGTTAAAGGCGTGCGTCGTTCCATCCTTATCGCGATAAAACATGCACACCTCGCCATAATACCGCTCAACTCCAACAATGATACCATTCTCGCTCGACTCGTTAACGCGATCAAACACCGCCTTGTCGAGGACAATAGGCCAATCCGCGACACAATCAAACTGCTTGGCCTGTTCGAATGTAGAAATGAGATAGTAAAAGGTACCACTGTAATCCGATCCAGTAATCATCTTGGCGCCCTTATCCTCTGCGCGATGAGCGCAAACGTGCATCATGGCGAGGCAACGATCCATATGTCGCGTAGTGGTCATGGTAAACTCCTATTGTGTTTGTTTGAATGACACCATTATACACGATTTTAACGGCGATGTCAAATGCTTGCGTTACTCTTCTTCGTCGTGGTGATACAGGTCGTTATAGTACTTGATGATTTGATCCAAACGAATCGGGCGCAGCTGCGTATGTTCAACACACACGCACATATAGCGCGGATCATCAATCTTATTATTATGGATGTGGCCATGCACGTTGCCAATATAACGGCCCCATCCGGACGTGTCCCCATTTACCGCCAATTCGTGCGGATGAACCGGGTAATGAGAAAACAACAGGCCATATCGAACAAGCATCGGAAGAACCATATCAAAGCCGCAGGCTTCGTGATAAAATGATTCTGACGCATTGTCATGATTACCCAGGATCAAAATCTTCTTTTCGAAGGTCGTAACCCTGGACATATTACGAGCGGCGTGCTTCGTGCTCAGGGCAACATCACCGAGGCAAATCAACACAGAATGTTCGCAGGACGCACCCGCCTCGTTCAGGACTTTAACGAGATAATCATCGTGCACCTTGATATCGGTACTGCCACAAGCAACGACGCGTTCCGGAGAGAACGTTATAACATTCTTATGGCCAAAATGAAGGTCGCTCGTCACAAAAATACGGGTTTGGTCCTGAAAGTCGATCATTTAATTTCCTACAATAATGACCTTGTCGGTCTTTTTGTTTAGTTCTGCCATCGTCGGCATTTGGTACTGTGCCTTCATGCCTTTTAGGATTTTATCATCAATGACTTGGTTTCGTCTCAATGTGCGGCGCAGTTCGATCGTTTTATCATCTGGCACCTTAAATCCTATTACAACCACATTATAACCATTTTTATGGAACATGTCAATCCAGCGCTTGCGCGCTTTGACAGTCAAATTGGTGCGATCGAAGATGAAATCCTTTTTTTCACGGAAATACCGGTTAAAATCGGACATCATTTCATCCTGGGCGTCCTGGTATGTATCCTTGAAAATGTCGTTATACGTTTTACCGCGCGCTTTCGCGATTCTCAAAATGGTATTATCCGTACTAACAATAGGCAACTTTTGTAGGGTCTTGTCCTTACTAATGTAATAGCTTTTTCCTGAATATGGGATTCCGCACATCATGTATACAGTGGGCATATTAGTTTTCCTCAATCATATTATTAATTTTATGGGATAAAAACATATAGGATTCCCTTGCATATAGGTGAACATCGTTTTTACCAATTTTAATATCGCGTACTACACCAAGGCCGTCAGTATAATGCAACACATACGTCTCCGGCAATTTAATATGGGTTTCCGAAGCAACGGCATTAAGAAGATGGACAAGCTTGGATTCCATTTCCAACGTGTCAGCGTTATCCAAAATCAAATAATCACGGTCGTATTCGTCCAACATGGCACGAATATTCCGCATCATGTCTAATAATATATTGTTTAAGCGATTATTTGCGCTCATGTTAAGTCCTATATCAAAAATTCATATGCATATCGTTTACGCCGATATCGCGATTGCGAATATTATGTTGATTTTTGTACAAAAATCAAGGGCGAAACGCGATATTTATGAATTAAGAAACTTGAGCGTGTAACATGCCGCAATTTTTGCTTCAATCAACGCATTGTTCACCCATAAGCGTACTTGCGCTTCCTTATCCTGCGCATTTGCTCCACATGACATGCTGTACAGCATGCTGTCAATATATTCTTGCAAATAAATCATGCTATTATGCATATCATGATCTATTCCGAAAAATTCCGCAATCAAATTCGAATAAATTTCAGCAATCAGTTCCTCTTCGCAATAACCATCATGGATACTCGAGGATGCTCCACTTCGGTTACATCTGTCACGATGCGCGGTCCAATGACCAATTTCGTGGAATAAAGTTTTGTAAAATTCACCAATATGTCTAAACCTTTCCCTCGGAGGCACGACAATGCGATCATATTGGCTAAAATACGCAGGAAACATGTTGGCGACCATGATATCGGCGTTTAGACTTTGAATCCAGTCATCAATGTTTTTAAATCCGCGTTCCTTGCATGCTTTTACCTGTCTACGTACCTTACGCGGATTATCCTTAACGAGTTGGTCCGTATTAAGAAAACTTTCCACGCATTGGTTCACAGGATTAACCATCATAACACCCCGAAGGTGTTTTTGAGCAGGCCGCAGTCCGAGCGCCTTAAGCTCCTTTCGCGGTACCCACACGTTCGACCTGAACTTTTTCTCGACGATCATGTAATACAAGCGATCGTGCATTGATGACGAGCATTGGTATTTTTTACCTTGAATTTGCACCGATAGGCATGGCCGGAAGTGTTGCCAATCATCCTTATAGGTACCTGTCCTATTGCCGACGGTTTTTAGGAGTTGTTCCACCATTGCGTCTGTTTGTGGAAAAATATCATCCGCATTGGCACCCATTGTGCGTTTCCTCTTATCGTTTACCAATAACAGTCATTATACCATGTCATCGCGCCAATGTCACCAAATAAAATTCAAATCTGCATCCTTGCGGTAACGTCATGCAACCTTCGGGTAATCTCCCTCCGACGAGTTGTGCAACCATAATGCGTTTTCCTGTGTCTAAACGCAATAGGCCGCGATTGCACTCAACGGCAATACCCAAAAGTCCGGACAAAACATTTGCCGTGTCAGTGTGGCCAATATAGGATTCGGCACCTTCGCTTTTAAGAAGATCCGATGCGCGTTTTGTGTCGATTTTTTGAATGAGCAAATTACCCAACCCAAAGTCAGAGGGTAACATTTGCAAGGAAAGGGCATTCACTAGCTGCATTTTAAAATACCTTTATTGCGTTGGTGTCCTCTACGGGAGTTGAACCCATATTATCGCCTTGAGAGGGCGGCGTCCTAACCATTAGACGAAGAGGACATATTTTGTGGCTGGCGTCTCCTACGGGACTTGAACCCGTGTTTTGGCCTTGAAAGGGCCACGTCCTAACCAATTAGACGAAGGAGACATGATTTTTACTGAAGTAGGGAAACGAGCCCGACCAACTGGGCTACTTCCTCTTTTGGAGTATCGTGACGGATTTGAACCGCCGTAAACGGATTTGCAATCCGCTGCCTAACCCCTCGGCCAACGATACTTTATTGGATTTTTAAGGACACTCGTTAAAATATCCTTAAAAATCCAAAGGAACGCACATGAGTGCGAATCATACGCGTTCGTTCGGACCCAAACCAGGTATTTCGCACATACACGGTTTGTTGTTGCATTCGAGTGACAATTCCCCGACGGGACACGAACCCGTACCTAAAGCCGCTTCGTACCATGTACCCTTTGATACACTCCTAGGCCGACAATCGGTCTATTTTTGCCATGGAACTTAACAATCACTTTCTTTCCATGCCTCTTACGATTCAGGCCCCTAAATTTGGTGTCTCCTTTCCGGTTCGCAATTGGCCACTTGCAAAACCATTAACACGTTTTCCTGTTGGAATCGAACCAACGACCTCCGCCTTCCCGGCGTTGCTCTACCAACTGAGCTAAGGCACCATGACTAAGTGATTGCGGAAAGAAATTGTGGCAACCTGAATCTTAACCTACGGTATCACACGAATGCGTAATTTTTTAAAGATCGTTTTTATTATAACGAAGAAATTGTCATTTGTCAACCATTTCTTCGTTATAATCCCCCAATCATTTGGTTGGGGGGATGGGGTCTATCCCCTTTCCTCATTGCCATTATACACAGCTTTTCTGGAAAAGGCAAGAGGATTTTTCATTTAGGGGCTTCAAGCCCCATCTATCTTAGGGCCACTCTCCGAGGGGAGCTCCGAGTGCGTTCTGCCTCGTAAGCCAAGTGAATGCGTAGCCAAGAGAGCCAACGGAACTCTTGTCACCAAGAACATCCACAAAAGCAAACCGATGTGTCATAGCATTGGCGACAACCACTGCGGCCTCAGGCTTGGCGTTCGGAACAATATTCTCAATTTCGGCAAAGAAGATGCGATTTGTACCCTTAACAACCTGAGAACCAAGATAAACCTTTGGCGTAACCTTAGCACCGAGATATCCCTCACGAGCACTTTCAAATTCCTTAAGAATTTCAGCAGGGATTTCAGTCTTTACATCAATCTTGATACCACCGAGTGCTCCACCCTGTTCAACAAGGCGATCAATACCAGCAAGGGCGAAAACACCGTCCCGTTCGTTGATAATCACCATAACAATGTTCGTGGTATCCTTACCTGTGGTCAGAACCTGCTCGCAAAGAATTGCGTGGTTGGTACCATTAACAAGCTGAGATCCAACATAAGCAATCGGCGTATACTGGGCACCAACAAGCGCGCCCATCACTCCATCAAATGCAGATGCCAACTTCTGAGGCATACCACCAACATGAACCTTAATATCCCAAGAACCAAAATCGGCCATTCACTTTTCCTTTATTAACAAAAATAACCAATGGTATTACTCATCACTACCAACATATCACATTACCATCGATTTTTCAAAATCGGTCGTGAACCATTTTATCATCAACGGTGCTTAATCAGTGGCGACCCCCACATGTATACCTTTTACGCAGATAATACGGATCAACAAATTATCGCAAGTGTTAATCAACAATCGGGGCACTAACGCCTTACCATCGGGTGGCATTGATTTAGCGCATCAACCACCATACTGCGGATTCCTTACAACCGTGGTCAGCGTAGATGGATTTGAACCATCGTCTTTGCGTCCCGAACGCATCGATCTACCAGGCTGAACTATACGCTGCTATCTAATTTTAATATCTTAGTGAAATTCACTAATCATCGTTTGGCGGAGAAGGTTGGATTTGAACCAACGGGACCTCGTCAATCCGCCATCTTTCGAGGATGGTGCAATAAACCTCTCTGCCACTTCTCCAATTCATATACGCACCATTTGTATGTGAATTGGTAGACACGGTCAGGCTCGAACTGACGACATTCGTCTTGTAAGGGCGACGCTCTAACCAACTGAGCTACGTGTCTGTTTTCCTTTAAGACATCATTATTATTATACAGACATCTTAAAGGATTGGCAACCCGATGTTATTATTCCTTTACCGCGTTCTTTCCGTAATAAAACTCGGTATTGAAATTAAACGAAAACTTACGAGGATCATAAGCAATCTTAGAATCCATCCGAATATTGTTGTGATCTGCCTTTCGATTCTTCACAATCGTATAAAGCGTCCTGGTCGTATCATTCATATATCCGAATGCCGCCTCATAATCCAGATCATCGGTGTGCTTTTCCTCAGTAATATATGCCATCGTCGAATTAAAACGCGGCCTATACTGAATCGATTCGCCAAGCAGACGTACACGCGTAACATAATCATCTTCGCCAATGTCTGCCTGATCAATTGCGCCCAAATAAAGAATAAGCGTCACTTCGGGGCTATATTGTGCAGAGACCACATTATACTTCTCACTCTTCATGGAGATACGCACCTCAAACACATTGCTCTCCGAGGGGCACACCAATTCGGACGAGTACGAAACGGGAATAAATCCACACTTCTTAAGCTCGCCGTACGCGGCCATACTGGGCCCGCCGTACAAAAAACTACAAAGATCCGTAAGCCAATTATCGAGATTTTCCCTGTGCCACTTCTTATCGTGCTTTTCGGCATTTTCCCGATTTGCCAGCAAAGTATCGATAATACGTTCAACAGTAAATGCCATGTTCGTTCACCTTAAAATTTGGTACCGACAGTTGGACTTGAACCAACAACCTCGGGATTATGATTCCCTTGCTCTAACTAGTTGGGCTATGTCGGTGTTCTAATTATTCAACAACAATATTATATTATATTTTAACCGTCTTGGCAACAATTAATTATTAAACTTCGAACACATCAAACTCCGAAAATACCACCATCTTATCACCAAGTTCCATTACGGCCGATGCAGATGGAATTTCAAACGCTTCACCATCTTCGGGCATTGCAACACACTTGAATGCAACACACTTTTCGATTGCATCGACGCGCACTTCCTTGCACATATCGTAATCGTATCCCTTGGAAACCTCCCGCTTCATTGCCTTAATATCGTATCCATGGGAGGAAAGATATTCATCGCGCTTTTTTCTAATAACGTATGAGCAATTTGCAGCATCCAACGACAGGTTACCTTCCTTAAGGATATACGAAAGTGCCTTGCGAAGTGAACTGAACACTCGCATCTGCGAAACCTTAAATTCCATCTTACCGAGATTGCGGGTGAATTCTGCCTGAATAAGAACCGGCTTATCGAGGAGTTCCGATGTAACGCGAGTACGCTTTGCCATAATTGTTGCTCCATGTGTTTGTTTGAATGATATCATTATACATGACCACAATAAAAAAGGCCACTTTCGTGGCCTTTGATGGTGCGATGTTTAGGATGGATTAGAAGGTTTCGTTCTTTTCCTTCTCTTCTGGACCATCCTTATACTTCGCTGCGTCATCGTCGCCCACGACATCAATAAAATCTGCGTATACCTTTTCTCGGAACGTCGACTCTTCCTTGGGGTCGCCGTAAATCATTTTATCGGCATGCTTGACGTAAATCACAAACGGAAGGCCCGTGCTCTCACGCCAACCATCAAATTTCGCACATACGTCTTCCTTGGCATCGAATTTTTCGTCGTCAGTCTCATTGAACATCTTCTTACAAATGCCATGGTATAACTGTGTCAATGCTTCCACTTCGGATTTGGCATTAATCTTGGTTGTATGATACACGACTTCGTCGGATTCTGGATCAAAATCATCACCGAGAAATTCGACGTTATTTTCGCACCAACGGGCATCGTACTGCCCATTCTCGGTGCTTTCGTTCAACGACTCGATCAAATAATCTTTAAACGTTTTCATTTTGATATTAAACCATGATGTTTACGGCAATTTTTCGTCGACGTACTCAATGAGCTTGCGCAAGGTGTCATCATCGTCAATGCCGCAACTTTTCAATGCGTGTCGCACGCCCTTTGCTGCGTCTGTACTGTACGAGTATAGCTTATCGAGCTTAATCTGCGAAAGATCGACGTCGCGATCACCGCCGTTATTTGACTTAAGTCTTTCAATTGCAATAAAGGCATAGTCGTGGGTATCCCAATGACTGTCCTCATACGAAATCATAATGGATTCCTTCTCGCTTTCACCCTTCCCTTGCTTGAAATTGCGCTTAAAGCCAAAAACAAATCGGTTCGCACGACCCAACGGTGATGCATTACCAGCCATAAGGCACATACAACCGCGCAAAACATCAGGCGCACGGTAATTGTACGGCGTCAGTTCGCCAATTTTCACTCCAGATTTTGCTTCGTTGAGAAATTCGATAAATGATTTCATTGTTATTTTTGCACTCGCAATTAGTGTATTATTTAATGAGACTTAACGTATCGTTCTTTTTCGATAATGATTGGAACACATACCCACTCTTTATACGAGGAATCGTATAAGTGTCGTGGCACCTCAGAAAATGTGGTTGTTTGTGAGTTATTCGTGCAATAACGAGACGTATCGATCGTTTTGACACATAATGTCAGATGATCGGAACGATATGTTAGATCGCGCGTATTAATGTTTTTAATAACAACGTCATTCATCGAAACACCTCACGATTTGATATCTTCGATAGTGTTCGTCACATCCTTATCGTACCGGATCTCAACAAACCGTGGAAGAAACAGGCTCATCTCTTCACGATTTTTATCATTAATAACCATATTATATTTGATGGTCGCGATTTTGCCAACGTATGAATTGTCCAGATAGGTAACACGATCCTCATCACTAAACCCGGTTCCCACAGAAACCTTGATCATTCCATCGTCGCTAACCATTTCCATCGCTGCGAGTTTACCCAATACCTTGCCCTTGGTGCCTTCCACCAAACGTGCAATGCGAAGGTCGATCTCCTCCTCGCCCTTTACCTTCATCATTAGGCCAGAACGCTTATCGCACCAAATTTCGTTACCATTCTTGATGATAACGCCTTCCTTGCCCATGGAAATCATGCGGTTAAACATTTCCTGCACGTCATCAGGAGTTTCGACAAATTCAGTGGGAACCAATGAAATTTTACCCTCCTTACCTTGCATAATCTCAGCAAGACGGGAATACCGTTCGTAATATGGCATTGACCATGTACTCTTCTGGAATTCGCCGTATGGAATAAAATCCCAAATAACGGCATGAATGGTTTCCACATCCAAGCTTGTAATTGTGCCTCGTACGCCCGAGTTTAGAATACCGTTGCCTGTTTTTCTATCGGCGATTTTACCATCGACAACCACGAGCAATTCGCCATCGAACACCACACCATCGGCAAAACTGAGGAGGTTACGCAGGGCCATAAACTGCATATCAAGCTCGGTGTTGTTGATATAAATTTGCTTACCGGAACGGCCATAGTATTCAACACGATGCGATCCGTCATCACAATCACGGACCACGGCGTTAAATCGCATTCCGTCGCATTTTTCCTGGCAAAGATACGGACCTTTGGTTTCAAAGATTTTATCCATAACCTTGGGCGAATACGCGGAACACAACATGCATGGCCATGTGCCGATTCTTTCGTAGTGCGTACCCTTCTTGGAATTGACCTCGTCAATCACCTTATTAAAGGTAGAAACCTGCACACCACATCGAAGATCCTTGGTTACGATATCACGGAATAGAATGCGATCCTCACCAAACCGCAAATTCCTCAAGGTATCATTAACCAATTCTACGGTGGCAGAACTATGATTGGTCTTTGAAAGTTGTTCGATGACACCAAAGGTATCTTCTATACATTGTGTGCCGTTGGAAGATGTGATGGGCGCCACTGTCTTAATACCAAAATTGGTATACGGATCCAGGGCGAATTTGAAGATTTTATAAAGATTATCATCCATATGATCGACCATATACGCAATTTTTTCATTTCTTGCGCTTAACTGACCGATTTGTGTAATGATATCACTATACTTCATATATGCCCTCTAAACAAAAATATTTGAAGCGATTACAAACCCAGTAAACGCCCCGAGTAATACACCTACCATGAATGCCCGACCGACAAATTTCAACAAATCGTCTTCATTAAAAATATTTTCTTTTCTAATCTTCTTCAAAATCAAATTCTGCTGACAAATAAACCACTGTGACGCGACCCAATCGCGAAACGAAACGATCCAAAACAAACGGAACCTTTACGCGCTTGCCTGTACTTGTTGGGTTCATTGCCTCGATGGAGCGAAGCCTATCCAGCGCTTCCTTTTCGGCAATTTCAAAATTGCCAGGATCATTAAACAGGTTCATAAGGGATTCCTTAATATCATTCTTAATATGCATCTTCACATTCCTCATGTTATTTGGCGGAAGGGGTGGGATTCGAACCCACGGAGGATTTTAAAATCCTCGCCACCTTTCCAAGATGGTACAATAGACCAGCTCTGCCACCCTTCCTATTTCTTGTTATTAATATTCGATCTTATCGTCGCCGATAACTTCAAAATCGTCCTCAGTAATCACCGTCTCTGCACCATCATATTCCATGATATAGTACCGGTCGCAACCCTCGGGAAGTTCCACGATCTGCAGATCGGAAAACCGATCATTTGCGTCCCCACCAAGAGACTCCACGCATTCCACAAGTGCCGAATCATGCCGTGCAAGGTCGGAAAAGAAAAAATCGTTGGGGTCAGAGAGTCGCCCTTCATCAATAAGACGTTCCTTAATAAACGCCTTTGCCAGGTCAGAAAGGCCAAAACCACCATACGCGCAATTGATAACTACCTTGTGTCCCATTTTGGATACCTCGTATTTAATTTGAAGAATATTTTTCGATTAGTTGCTGACTATATTCATCGAGCATGTTATAAAGCTTTTCAACGCCATCACGCAAAATATAACAAAACAGTGGATCTTCATTCGGACGTTGACGACCTAACACGTTGTTTACATAGTTCTGCAAATAAAATTGTGTCGTGATAGGCATACACTGGTTAATGCCAGTTTCAAACTCGATCATCCTGTGCACATATCGTGCGATCGGATGATTTTTAATTCCAGTACGGCGACGAAGCCTACCTTTGGGAAATACCTCAGATTCAATAATACCAGTTTGAAGCAATTCGCCAAGCTCCTTCATAACCTTGGCCAACTTTTCTTCGCGCTTCATGGTGCACTCCTATCTGTGTGTATGCCACCATTATATTACAATTTTTAATAATTGACAACCTGCAATTGTAAAATTTCGAAATTAATTTCGTTAAGTGAATTATTGGTCTTAAGTACCGCGATTTTTCCATTGCTCACGTTTTTCACAAGAGCATCCAGGTTAAACAATACGTTTGACGTCGGGTATTCCATAAGCACCACCTTGCCAAATTCCGAATCAAAACTAGGCTGTACCACTTCCACATTATTATCGCAATTCCGTGGGATAATGCTGTTTCTATTGAAACCCGACATCGTAACATCGCAAGGAATAATACGCATGTCCGATCCCCACTTACGGGCCAGAACACCCTTCAATGCTCTATCAGAGAGCGTATATACTCGCATAAACGAATTCCAGAGTTCTTCGTCTCGAAATTCATCAATGAGATAACTGGGATCTGCAACAATATAAGTCTTCATGGTAATTTGCTCCTATTAATATGCTATATCGCCATTATACATCAAAATGATGGGCGTGACACTTAATTTACCTGCGTTTGCTGTGTTTTTTGGGTAATGAAGCCAACCTGTAGAAAATGTGGTCACCGATGGTTGCGGTTTTGTGAAGGGCGCTTACGCCAATTGCGGTTTTTGCGACTTTTTTGCTATGATAAAACAACGCACCATTCGTGTTATCGGTGCTCTTGTTATACAGGAATTGACGACTAAATGATACGATTTTCCGATATAGTGCGTTATCGCGATATGAGGCGTCGGCGCGGTCGTAAAGCGTCCATGAAAATTGTTTTCTTTGATAGACGACATCACAAACGTCGTCCGGATATTTTTTATTATTGACACGATTTCTCACCACGTTGGCGACGGCCTTCCATCCTTGAATACCTTGTCCCCTCGCCTCAAAATAGATGTTATCTGCGAGACAAACAACACCATCATCCATTCTTGTGGTAGGGTTGGCAGATGAAGAGATTGTGTGCATGACCATGATTGCCGCGATTGCTGGTTTAATCAGATACTGGAACATATATCTCCTTAAATTATTGCAACCATTATATATGAGACGGCTGGGTAAATCAAGGCAAAAACAACGCGCACGGGCTTGTTGGGCTCACCGTGCGCATAGTTGAAGAAACTGGGTGGGTGTTGATCGCCACAAGGAGATAACAATCAACGGATCAAACAAACATGCGACCAACACCCAAATTGCATTTTAATCTACATCAATGTATGCATTCCTTATCTTTGTTATTATTATACAACAAAGCTTTGCATATGGCAACTACATGTAGCTCACCACTATATGCTTTATGAATTATCATGCATATACCCCCAACCCATATAATAGCTAAACATACAAAACTGAAATAAAAAATGTAATCCAATATGTCGATTGCCGTCATAAACAAAAAAAAGGCACATTGATTGCGCCCTCTTAGTATATCCAGGATACTACTTAATTGCGAGCCTCGTGCTCATTTAATTCATTGCTGTACTGTTTCTGTACTGTTTAATTCTTGCCATATATTCATCCACAAGCACACTGGCCATATTACCAATCGCCTCGGACGCAATTTTTTCCAAATTCTCACGCAAGGCCGTCGTTTCTTTAATATCATCCTCACAGCGATTCTCTGAATCCGCGATTTTTAACATGCGCTCCGAGTCGTCATTATTGACATTGCTGCGCAGCGTAATGGGTGTCCAATACAAATATTCGCCTTCATTGGCGAGCATGTTAAACATGGTAACCGGATTATTTCTCGCACTAAACGCCTTGAATCCATTAGTGCCTGCAACCAAAATGCCTGCACCAGGAGTACACAAAAATCCCTGCAACGTACGCATAAAGACCGAATTCGATTCCTCCCATACACGAGGATCAGAAAATTCCTTGATTTCCCTCCAGGATCGAACCCACTTGGTTGTTGCAAGTGTATCATAATTCAATTCCGCGATAATTGCGTCCAGCAACGATTCGGTGCGCTTTTCGACGCATTTGTCGTTTGCTGGGTATATCGTGGGTAACTTTGCAACAATGTTATGGTATGCTTTAAAAATATTTTTTACGTCGTTTGCGTTCATTTTAGTATTCCAATTCATGCATAACGTAGTACATTTCGTGGGATTAATATTAGTTCTTTTTCCCGGATTGGATTGGGTGTGCCTTTCCTAGCATATCAATGATATGCTCAACACCCTCAAGCTTAAATGAACCTCTATCATCCCATCGCATCAACGCCATTCGCAGGGAGTCAATTTCGTCTCCGGTTAATTCCACGCTATATTTTTGTGAGTGTTCCTCGTGGTTTTCACCAGACATATCGCCATTACCCATCGGATACCCTTCCGTCAAATCCATATCCATATTATTCTTTCCTATATTGTTTTTGTTGCTTCACGATTTTGTCAATTTTCCCCTTGACTCGCGTGTAACGGATCTTCCTCGTATTCCTGTGTATGAGGAAAATATAACGGCCAATAAGCCCACGCCAACACTGAGCTATCCTTAAGATTCCTCGGAAGAACAAACATGTTATTTGCTTCATCGAATTCCAACGTCACGGAACGAATTTTATTTTCAGTCGTAACAATCAGAATTTCCGACGTGTCGAACATTAGCGGGAATTTATGAATTGCGATTTTTTGTTTCGTGTCATAATCATCGGCTCTCCACCAAGAGATCACCGAAGTGATCTCCTTAATGGGTGCACGCGGTACAAATTTATCACCCACGATTTTACTCCTAACATCACGAAAATGAGTCGGTTGTTTGAAAGACAAGAATTAAAAGCCCTTAAAGCAATTCACCACGACGATGCCAACCAAGGCCAGAATTGCAAATGCGGCCATCGCATCGCATTCATTTTCGCGGATTTCTTCAATAAGGGCGTTAAAAACTTTACGAACGATCATTTTGGACTCCATGTGTTTGTTTGTTATGAAGTTATTATAACGCAATCGAACAACGTAAGCAACGTATGGTTATGCCTTGGCGGTTGATTCGTTCGCCTTATCCATCAAATTGACAATTGCACTTCTAACAGTATAAAGAGTGGCCTTGCTCAAGGCAGACATATAACTCGTTTCGGAACCCCAACAACGCTTTGTAATTTTTCCTGACGCATGCCATGTGGTGAGTTCATTAAAGTTTGCCTTCTTATCTGTAGTCCATCTAAACATGGTCTCATCGCCACCGAACCCAAGGCAAATCAAATCCATGGCCTTATCTTCTTTAACCTTCAGAATTGCGCAAGTATTATCATGATGCGCCAGTTTAACAAGGCTTGTAAAGGAAGGGATGCGCGTGCGACCGTTGCGTAGGTTTTTGATTACGTCGGCTACCATGTTAAATCGTGTCCACTCGCCTTTTCCTACACAACTTACTGACGAACCCCACGTAATTCCTGAATATGATCCATCCTTGCGCCATATGGTCAATTCTTTGTCCGTGTTACCTTGGGATGTCAACACTGTAAGACGAAATATCGTTTCGTCCCCGTCAAAATATCCGGTTTTGATGAGGTCATTCTCTGACCCTTCCTTAACCTTGATAACCGAACACGTATCGCTTTTATAAATGAGCTCAAAATATGACGAGATGGATGGTGTAGCCATGATTCACTCCTAATCAATTATCGTGCATGACACTTTGCAGAATTTTGTTGAGCGTGTTGAGTTGAACACCCATACCTAGATCATCAGAGCTCGGAATATTCGACATAATTTCGCAAAGCGTATTAAACGCGTATACAGAACGCACGGAAATGATCATTTCGTTAGCCTCATCCTGTATGGTACGAAGATATGGTTCGCAATAAAATGCGATCGCTGCGGCGTAATTTTCGTCCATCCCGACGTTAGGGAGTTTACCGAAAATCTCGTCGATGGCGTCAAGGACATTGATAAGATTATCACTTACGTCCTCGTTAATCTGGTAATGCATGCGCGGGTTTGACATGTTGTTATGAATCCTTAAATCGTTATGGTTGATGTGTTTAAACGCCTGTCACGAGGTCAAACTTCATATTTCGGCATTTCTGCCCAAGCCAAAATATGACAATCATCAGGAATACCCAAAATCACATTATGCTGTCCATTTAATTCCTTGTAGTATTTTGCCATTCTTGTAAATGTGTGGTGCTTATCCTGACACACAAACATATGATATCCATTTTTCATAGGTACCAGATCAGGGCATTTATAATCGTGCCATTCAATAACACTACGCTTACCGTTACACGGCATATTATCGAGACTATCGTTGTGTGAGGATAATCTGGCGAAAATGTTTTTAAATGGATGAAGGATGCTTGTACTGGTGTTCATGGCATCAACCTTTATGCTATTCACATCGCCTGTCTTGCTTCTTCGATATACGGATCGGCACTTCCATCCTCGATTGCACCCAAAAATCTGGACGCATACAATTCAATAAGAGCGATGGCATCCTTTAACGCACGGCTGGGTTTTGAAACCTTCACGCCGTCATAAGAATCCAGTAAAAGAATGGCGCGTCGATACTCGTTGTAGCTATAGTCCTCGCCTTCATAATCCTTGCAATCAACAAAGTAATCGAGCTCCTCAATCAGGTCCTTATCCACAACCTTTTGCAACGACTTGGAATAATTC